>JACCDN010913959.1_pt1 | contig 37051 bp, 37 predicted proteins | sample 7441691 | NCBI WGS metagenome assembly JACCDN01 (sample SAMN15323439, study PRJNA562643) | freshwater metagenome | isolation source: river surface water | place: USA:Blue River Watershed | collected 2017-08-16
CTACACCAACTAATCTACTTCGCTCATCTCCTCGTTAAGGTAAAGAACCTTAACTTCGTCGTTTAGCTCGTATCTTAATTGGTTCGCTCAGTGCTAAGGGCGAATAAGTAGCCAACCGGGTTTTAAACCCGATTCTTGAGTTCACTTCAGGGTAAACGATTTGTTCTGAAAAATGATTTGACTGTTGTTTTAATCGATTTGGATGTATCATGAACACTAATTTTTGTGTCACGATGGATGTGTTTATGGGTTTAGAAACTGCAGAGAATAAAATACAGGAAATTTGCGAAAAGCTACGTAAGGAGACTCTGGATCCAGCACGCAACGAAGCTCGCCATATATTAGAAAGCGCAGAGAGAAGAGCTGAGCAAATTGTAGAAGAAGCAAAGAAAAAAGCGGAGCTCTCTAGAGAAGAGACAAAAAAAGATTTTGAAAGTCAAAAAAGTGTAAATGAAGTGGCTTTAGATCTTGCGATCAAGCAAGCCATCTCCAAGCTCCAACAAGAAGTGATGAAGGTGTTTAGTACTGAACTTACCCACATCCTTCAGAAAGAGACAGAAAAACCCCATGTGATTGCAGAAATGCTTACAGCTCTTCTTCGAGCTGTAGAAAAAGATGGGCTTAACGGGGATCTAAAAGCTATTTTACCAAAAGCGCTTCCACTTGATGCTTTACTAGGACAACTAGCGGAAGGGGTACGTCAGCGTTTACAGAAAGGCAACATCATTTTAGGCGATTTTACAGGGGGCGCTGCTCTTAAATTAGTAGACCGAAAAATGGTCATTGATATGAGCGATAAAGCTCTTAAAGAACTCTTGAGTTCTTATGCTCAAGAAGGGCTCAGAGAAAAAATTTTCAACGCATAGATAGGACGGTGTAGATGAGACGTCTTTTTGTTTCCGGATCTCTACCTCCTCTAGAATTTGATTCTAAACCGGATATTAACTCTCCGCTTTTACGAAGTCTTTTCGAAGAAAATCTGAGCAAGAGAGAGCTGAAAAAGATTCACGTATTGCAATTTTGGATCGATCTCTCGAATATACAAAATGCCATGTATAAAACTAAATCTTTCGATCCACGGGGCATGTTTTCTGAGGATATGTTGAAGATGTTACTGAAAGAGGGGGATGGCCTTCCAGAATACGTAACCTCTTTTTTTGCAGATTTTACTACAGAGGCTGAACGAAAAAGGAACTTTTTAGCATTAGTAGCCGGTTACTTTCAAGAAGAGAGGAAAAAAGCCAAAGGTTTTGTTCGTGAGTTTTTAGAGTTTGAACATAATATAAAAATTCTATTAACCGGGTTTCGCACAAAGCGCTTGGGTAGAGATGTAGCACGTGAACTGCAGTTTGAAGACTCAGCTGATCCTATCGTTCAGATGGTCCTTTTGCAGAAAAACACAAGCGGCTCTTTTGTTTTTCCTTTAGAATTTCGCGAGCTAGAAGAAAAACTAGAGGAAGCAGGACGTGATCCTGTGCTACAATACGAAGCGATTATGAAATTCCGTTTTGACTACTACTCCGAACAAGCTTGGAGCCATCCTTTCGCATTGAGAGCTTTGGCTGCTACGATGATGAGAGTCTGGATCCTAGAGGATTTGTTTGCTTTGAGAGAAGAGAAAGGGGAAGAAATACTAAATAAGGTAGTGGAGCTAGGTGCATGAGTGATGAATATCAAACAATGGGAAAAGTCGTATACGCTCTTGGAAACCTTATCAAGGTTGCCTTTGAGGGCGACATTGCACAAGGGGAAGTCGGATTCGTAGAGATAGATAATGAGTCTTTAAAAGCGGAAGTTATAGAAATTGAAGGCAAAGTTGCCAAATTACAGGTCTTTGAAGATATTCGAGGCCTAAAATATGGAACGCCTGTCCGTTTTGTTAAAGAGCTCCTTGAAGTAGAATTAGGACCTGGTCTTCTTGCAGAAATTTTTGACGGGCTGCAAAACCCTCTTCAAAAAGTGGCTGACGTCTCTGGTCTTTACCTCAACAGGGGTATCTACATCGAACCTCTCGATCGAGTAAAACGCTGGCATTTTACCCCTGAAGCAAAAGTTGGTGCTACATTACGAAGGGGAGATCCGATTGGACAGGTTCCAGAATCCCACTTTATCCATAAAATCCTCCTCCCTTTCAAGATGTTCCGTGAATATAAGCTTACCTGGGTGATTGAAGAAGGAAGCTATACGGTAGATACAGTGATTGCAAAAGTTACCGATGCTGAAGGTAAAAGCTACGATATCCGCATGGTTCAAAAATGGCCAGTGAAGTTTCCACTTATCGAGGGGCAAAAAATCCAAGCCAAAAAGTTAATGACTACAGGAATCCGTATTATCGACACGATGGTTCCGGTGGTAAAAGGTGGTTCTGCTTGTACACCAGGTCCTTTCGGAGCCGGGAAAACAGTGACTCAGCAGCTAATTTCTAAATACTCTAACGTCGATGTAGTAGTGATTGCTGCATGCGGAGAGCGTGCAGGCGAGGTTGTAGAGACGTTAAAAACTTTCCCGACCTTGGTGGATGTCCATTCTAATCAGCCTCTTATGAATCGTACAACGATCATTTGCAACACATCGTCTATGCCTGTAGCGGCAAGGGAAGCTTCTGTGTATGTAGGCGTTACCATTGCAGAGTATTACAGACAACTAGGTCTTGATGTGCTCCTTCTTGCGGATTCTACTTCTCGTTGGGCCCAGGCTATGCGAGAAATTTCAGGGCGTTTAGAAGAGATCCCAGGAGATGAAGCTTTCCCGGCTTATCTCTCATCTAGAATCGCGGCTTTTTATGAGCGTTCTGGCGTTGTGAAAATTAAAGGGGGGAAAGAAGGCTCTGTTACGATTATCGGAGCGATTTCTCCTGCGGGGGGAAACTTTAACGAGCCTGTTACCCAAGCAACTCTTGTAGTAGTCGGTGGTTTTATATGCCTTTCTCGCGAGTTTTCTGATATGAGACGTTACCCTGCAATCGATCCACTCCTTTCTTGGTCAAAGTATATCGATATTGTGAGTGAAGATATGAAAGATGATGTTCCTATGTGGGCTGAGTGGGTTCGTCAAGCCCGTTCTATTTTAGAAGAAGGGGATCGAGTAGCTCGCCGTATGGAAGTGGTAGGTCAAGAGGGAACGAATATAGAAGATATTATTACATACCTTAAAGCTGAGCTTTTCTCCTTTGTCTACTTGCAGCAAAACGCCTTCGATCCCGAAGATGCCTACTGCTCGATAGAACAGCAGAAACTGCAGTTTCAACTAATGCATAAAATTTTCGAGACACGCTTTTTCTTTAAGAATGCGGACCAAGCAAAAAATGCTTTCCTTAAGCTGCAAAGTGAAATAAGAGGTTTAAACCATCTCAAATTCAGTTCAGATGTATACAAAAAAGCCTTTAAAGCAGTTGAACAAGAGATTGAGAAGATGGAGACAGAAGAAGAGATTATAGGAGAGACTGTCTCTCTAGCCTCTCTAGAGAAAAAAGGAGCTCGACGCTAGATGCAAAAGTATTATGAAGAGATTCTTGAGATTGACAACAGCACCTTTATTATCCAAGCTGAAGATGTAAGGATCGGTGAAGTCGTACGCGTTGATAAAAAAGATGGAACCCATCTCTACGGCGCAGTTATTAGCTTTGACCAAGATAGAGTTATGATCCAAGCAATGGGATCAACTCGTGGTCTTTCTACAGGCGATAGAGCCGTATTTCTAAAAAGAGCCATGCACGTGGTAGTAGGTGGCCAAATTTTAGGAAGGGTGATTAACGCCCTTGGAGAGCCAATCGACGGCGGTCCTAAAATTGAAGGAATGAGAGTCGAAATTGGAACACCCCCTGCAAACCCTGTAAAACGGGTCGTCCCTCATCGAATGATTCAGACAAATATCCCGATGATCGATGTTTTCAATAGTCTTGTAGAATCGCAAAAGATCCCTATTTTTTCAGTCGCCGGAGAGCCTTATAATCAGTTGCTTATGAGAATTGCAAACCAAACTGATGCAGATATTGTTTTGCTTGGAATTATGGGGGCAAGACAAGATGATGTATACGCCTTTATTGACAACGCAAGGAAAATGGGTGCATTAGAGAGGACTGCTATTTTTGTCCACCGAGCGACAGATTATGCAGTAGAGTGTCTTTTGATTCCTGACATGGTTCTTACAGCTGCAGAGCAGTTTGCACAGCAGGGAAAAAGGGTGCTTGCTCTTTTAACAGATATGACCGCTTTTGCGGAAGCTCTCAAAGAAATTTCGATTAGTTTGGATCAAGTTCCTTCTAACCGGGGCTACCCAGGTTCACTTTATTCCGAGCTTGCCTCCCGTTATGAGAAGGCAATCGATATTGACGGTGCTGGCTCAATTACCGTGATTGCAGTGACTACGATGCCAGGTGATGACGTAACTCATCCTGTTCCAGATAATACAGGGTATATTACTGAAGGTCAGTTTTATTTGAGAAATGGCAGAATTGAGCCTTTTGGTTCTCTTTCTCGATTAAAGCAACATGTTGTAGGAGGTCCTAAGAGCCGTGAAGATCATGGAGCTCTTATGAACACTATGATTAGACTTTATGCAGAATCTCTAAAAGCTCGTGAACTTGATAGTATGGGCTTTCGACTCTCAAAATGGGATGAGAAGCTGATAGAATATGCAACTTTATTTGAAGAGAGATTGATGGATTTAGAGGTAAATCTTCCTCTTTGTACAGCCCTTGATATTGGTTGGGAGATCCTTGCACACTGCTTTGATCCGCATGAAGTGGGAATAAAAACAGAACTTCTAGATAAGTATTGGAAGAAATAAGGCGATGACGCAACTCAGATTTACAAAGATAGAGCTGGTACGACTGCAAAAAAAGAGTGCTCTTTTTAAGAAGTATTTGCCGACTCTGCAGCTTAAAAAAATGGTGTTGCAGTTAGAAGTAAGCAAGGCGAGAGAGGAGCTAGAAAAGCAGAAAAACCTTTATCGACAAGAAAAAAGAGACTTAAGTAGCCAAGCAAGGCTTTTTACAGATCCCTCTATTTCTGACCTTTTAGAAAGCTTACAGATCGAAAGGGTAGAGCGTACTATAGAAAACGTTGCAGGTATCGATGTCCCTTTTTTTCAAGATGTCGTCTTTAGAGAACCGAATAATTTTCTCTTACCTCAGCCCGTTTGGGTAGATGAGGCTATTATCTTATTTCGCTCATTAAAAAAAGCGTACCAAAAGATTTTGGTGATAGAGGAAAAAAAAGAGATCTTGCAGCGTGAGCTTAGAACGATCACGATCCGTGTAAATCTGTTTGAAAAACGGTTGATACCTCAGCTAGAAGAAGCTATTGCTAAGATCCGTATTTTCCTGGGCGATCAAAATCTTCAGGCTGTAGCCCAGGCAAAAGTTGCTAAAAAACACATTACAGCTAAAAAAGCAGGGGAGGAGATGCTCTATGCGTAAAGAGATGAAAAAATTCCTCTTTTTAGGACCTTTTGATGATCAAAATCTTTTTTTTGAAAGGGCGCAAAAAATCGGGGATTTTGAGTTCATTTCTGTCTCTGGACAAAAACCTCACTTGTTTCCTAAGCATATTGAAGAGTTAAAGCAAGCGCTCCATATTTTGAAAAAACAACAAGTAGTAGCCCAGGAAACAGTCGACTTTCCAGATGGTCCAACCCTTATCCAAAAAATCCTCTCTTTAAAAAAAGAGATAGAAAACCTCCATGAAGAGCTCAGAGTTTTAGATTTAGAAATCTTGAGAATTGAACCCTTTGGAGATTTTGATTTACATTCCCTAGAAGGTGTTGCAAAAGAGACAAATAGGGTTCTTCAGTTCTTTTTTATAAGACACGACAAGCTGCTTGAAAATCCTGTGGTAGAGCTTCCAATCTATCTAGGAAGGTCGTTTGATTTTGATTACTATCTCCACCTAGGCAAAGAGAAATTTGCACACCCGTTTTTCACAGAAGTAAAAATTCAAAAGCCTTTGAAAGGGGTAAGAAAAGAGAAAGAGCGCCTTGAAAAGATCTCCCACCAAAAAGAGAAAACTTTAAGCGGTCTTGCTGTTTACAAAGAGTTTCTCCAAGATCATCTTTTGCAAGAATTAAATGTGATCCATTTGCAGTTTGCTCAAAGCGATGTTGACTATTATTTAGATGGCAAACTTTTTGGAATTGAAGCCTGGGTGCCTGAGAATAAGGTCTCTTCTATAAAAGGTTTAATCTCAGGGCTTGCCATTATCGTTCAAGAAATATCGATCCATAAAGACGATGTGGTGCCAACTTATCTTGAAAATGAAGGGATTGCGCGGATTGGTCAAGATCTAGTTGAAGTCTATGATACCCCCTCTATTACCGATAAAGATCCTTCTCCTTGGATTGTCTGGTCTTTTGCCCTTTTCTGGGGAATGATTATCTCTGATGCCGGTTATGGACTTGTGTTTTTGCTTGCTAGCATTTATTTGTGGTTTGCCTTCCCCCATCTTAAAGGGGTAAAAAAACGGATGCTTAAGCTTGCTACCATCCTTTCCGGAGCAACTATTTTATGGGGAGTGTTGATTGGATCTTATTTTAGTATAAGCCTTTCTCCAGATCATCCGCTTTCTAGATTTTCTGTGATTTCACAGTTAGCTGAAAAAAAGACAGCCTATTACATTGCTGAAAATGGGGAGACTTATAAAGAGTGGCTTGTTGACTATCCACAGATTGCAAGAGAAACTGAGCCGATGGGAGTGTTTCTCCGTGCGACTAAAGTGGAAAACGGCCTTACAAAGCACGCCCTTTTTTCCGATGTGACAGGAAGCGTCCTTTTAGAGCTTTCGCTATTAGTGGGGATTATTCACTTAAGTCTCGGATTTTTGCGTAATTTATATCGCAGCTGGATGGGGATAGGATGGATTGCTACTATGTGGGGAGGGTATCTCTATTTTTCTAAAATGATGGGCGCCCCTACCATTTTCAATTACCTGGGCATCCTCTCTCCAGAAGTAGGGGCAAAACTTGGGGAGCAGCTACTATATGGTGGGCTTGGAGTCGCAATTGTCTTGGCGATCATTCAAACAAAGTGGGCCGGACTTGCTGCAATCTTCAAGGTGATCGAAGTTTTTAGTGATACCTTATCTTATTTGCGTCTTTACGCCCTTGGTCTTGCAGGTATGGTGCTTGCAACAACAGTCAATGATATGGGAGTTGTCTACGGGTATGTGGTAGGCACCATTATTATTATTGTTGGACATGGAATAAATATTTCCCTTTGCCTTTTAGCAGGTGTTATACATGGCTTGCGTCTCCATTTTCTTGAGTGGTACCACCACTGCTTTGAAGGGGGAGGGAAAAAATGGAAACCGTTATCTTTATTAATGAAGGAGTAGAATATGGATTTTAATATGGCAGGTCCGGCATTTGCCTTAGGCCTTAGCGCCATTGGAGCGACAATTGGATGTGCTCTAGCGGGTATGGTTTTACATGGCGTCATGAGCCGCGTGGAAGAAGGGCATGGAAAGCTCATCGGTATCTCTGCGATGCCTTCCTCTCAAATGATTTACGGGTTTGTGCTCATGCTCTTTTTAAGAAATGCTATAGTAGCAAACACCCTCGCACCTCTCTCTGGTGCCTTCATCGGCGCCCTCTCAGGTCTTGCGATTATGTTCGCTGCGATCTATCAAGGAATGTGCTGTGCAACCGCAATTCAAGCAACTGCGAAACAGCCATCTGTCTTTGGTAAGACATTCGTCGCAATCGGTATCGTTGAGTCATTTGCCCTCTTCGCCTTTGTCTTTGCGATCCTCCTCATGTAAGGTTGATAAATGTAAAACTTTATTAGACCTCTTGCGTAAAAATCGAAGATTTTTTTGCGCAAATGACCATACCGACGAAGCCTACATGAAGAGTAGGTTAGGAGGTATGGGGGAAATCTGCGAGAAAAGACTATATACCAATTCTCAGAAATAACTTCACATTAGACGCTTTCACGCAGCTGAAATATGAAGTTATTTCTGAGAAAGGACCTCTTTAGAAAAGGGGTCTTTTGTTTTTCAGGAATGAAAGAGATGCAGGCAAGCTAAAACGCGTTACTTGACGCGTAAGATCTAAAGGGGAATTGTAAAATACAAGCCAGGAACTAGCTCAGACTTGTTGGAGAGAAAAAAGAGATATTTGAGTGGGGGATTAGGGTCGACAAAGAACTTCACTTTTCCATGTCTTGTTTGGAAAAGAAGGCCTAACTCTTTTTTGTCGAAGGCAAGGGTCTCTTTCATGAAAGCGTGGAAGTGGTGAAAAGGATCTGGTACTTCTTTTAATTTGTCGATAAGAGAGCTCTTTGTTTTGGGAACCAAAACAGCGAATCTTTTAGGAGTTGCGTATTGGAAAGTCTCTGTCGTTTCAGCATCAGCATTAAGACGAAGCGAAAGAAGAAGTATGGCTAAAGCAAATCTTTTCATACCAGAAAACTATACGTTAACATAAAGAAAAATACAAGAGATTTTCTATGTGTTTATAGGAAGCCCTAGTCGAGCGAGGAGAAAACGAATAAGGAGAAAAGGGTGTGAGAAGATAGCTTTCAGAATGAGTCTTGGTGTAATCGATGTAAGAGGACGCTCAAAAGGTGAGGTGTTTTTTAAGGCATCTTCGATGAACTCAGGATAAGGTGGAGGGATGATTTTAGGAAGGGCGTTAAGAGGGAAAAAAAAGGCCTCTTTTACTTCAGGATTCCCTGCAGTGAGACTTCCTTCTAACAAGGCGCATTCATAGAAGAGGGTTTTTTTCGTGAAGAAAGAGGCTTTGCTATAGAGAGCAATTTGCCGTGTGATCTTGACAGTGAGATTGGTCTCTTCTTGAATTTCTCGAATTAAAGCGTTTTCTGGATTTTCCCCTTTTTCAACGCCCCCTCCAGGAAGAACCCAAACAGGCACATCACGCCTTTTGATTAACAGGATCTTTTGTCGATCCTCAGAAAAAACAATTCCTGTTATACTCTCTACATCATCCATAGATATGAGGCACAGTATAGTGAAGCAGATTCCTTTCTTACTACTCATTTTTCTTAGCCTAACTTCTTGCGGAGCGCGCTATGTAAATGTTGCGAAACTGCCCTTTGGGGCAAAAGATCTCGCAAGTAATTTTGCTGAAACTCCAGATCCTCGCAAAGAAAATCTAGAGACTGGAGAAAAACTCTATGTCTCTTGGAGAGTTCCTTTTGCTGTGCGACCTCAAGATTGTAAGATCCGTCTTAAAGTTCTATATAAAGACCTGAGTGAAGAAGAGATCATAAAGCCGATCACTTATCGGATAGGGACTTTTAGCACCCCCCTTATTGGCGATAAGTTTGAGAAAAGAAAAGGTTTTTACTCTTACAAAGCGACACTAGAGACAATTGATGGCGCTATCCTCGATACGTGGAAGCAGCTCATGTGGGTAGAGCTAGAAAAATAAGAGTGTTATCGACATTAAAAAAACCTCCTTCTGAAGAAGGAGGAATTCTTCTTACTCCTTAAGGATTGTTTGATTGATTGGCCGCTTAACTTAAGCCCTAAAGGGATGGGATCTCGACTTTGGACATTTCAAAATCTCTTACATAAATAGCGTTTGAGGGGATTTTTCCAAAAATGCAAATGCATTTTTGGAAGGAGGGTGAGGTGTGGAGAGGGAACCTAAGGTGCCCTCTCCAATTCATCCGCGGCACTTAAAACGCCGCGGATGCTATATCCAATGGAGTTTCAAGCGAAGCATTGCCCTTAGAGTTAGTTTTGTCCCTGCAACGAAGTGGAAGGGACAACCCGAGGCCAATTATGGCAATGAGAAATCGAGTATCGCGAGCCCGAATGGGTTTGTTTAAAAGGCGAGGCTGTCTTTCAGTCGCGAGCCCGATGCGATGCTTGATTTATCGAAGCCAGAATTGGCTTAAGGGGTGTGCAGAGGGGCTATGTGAGAGCAGCCCCTTTGCTTAAAAAGAGAGATAACTTTTGACGGTGTGGTTGCCTAGAAAGAGATAACCTAATTTCTATGGAAATGTCCAAAGTCAAGAACCCATCCCTAAAGGGATGGGATTGCAGCTTGGCAGTCGTTCAAGACTTACATTTAGATAGTTATGCGCCCACAGGATCATCTCTTTTGTCTCTTTAAAGCTTAGGCAGGGGTCTGTCACAGAAAGGGAAGGGGAAAGATCTTCTCCGAGAGTAAACGGTTGATTGCCTGATTCGATAAAGCTCTCTAACATAAGGCCTAAGATGGGAGAATTCTCTTTTCCTATCTGCTCTATCACATTGTGAAAGACCTCTTTTTGTTTCGCAAAGTCTTTGTTGCTATTTCCATGGCCGCAATCGATGAGAATCTTAGAATGAATTCCTAAATTCTTTTGTAAAAGATAGGCTCTTTCAACGCTTGTCGCATCATAGTTGGATGCTAGTTTTGAGCCTCTTAAGACAATATGTGTAAAAGGATTTCCTTTGGAATAAAGCGATGCGACGTTGCCAAAATCGTCTATTCCCAAAAAGGTGTGAGAAACGCGTGAACAGATAACGCCATTAATGGCTGATTCGATGTTCCCATCCATAGAGTTTTTAAAGCCGATTGGGAAATCTAGGGAGGAGGCAAGTTCGCGATGGATCTGTGAGTTACAAGTTCGAGCTCCGATAAATCCCCAAGTGACCAGATCTTGTAAGTAAGGCGCCATCAGAGGGTTTACAAACTCAAGTGCGCAGGGGATATTCAACTTTAAAAGATCTAAAAGTAAACTGCGAGAAATCTGGATTCCTTTGGCAACATTACTTGTTCCATTTAAAAAAGGATCGTACAAAAGACCTTTCCAGCCAATCGTTGTACGGGCTTTTTCTACATAGACTCGCATGATGAGATAAAAAGTGTCTTGAACCTCTTCTTGTAATTCTTTTAAAAGTTCTGCATACCTAAGAGCCCCTTTTATAGAATGTATAGAACAAGGACCAACAATAACTGGAATTCTAGGGTCTTCTCCAGAAAAGATTCTAAGGGCAGTATTTCGCATGGTTTCTAAACGAAGCTCTCCACCACAGTCCATCGCTAGGTGGTTACGTAAAAGATGGGGAGGAGAAAGAGAAGAAGTAAACATGAAGTTACAATATTAAACTAATCTTAAGAAGATGACAAAGATGGAATTTTTTTGCACTTTTTCTTTATAAGAACTATAGAAAGAATATGAGTCAGGAAGAAAAGATTCCAAATGTTCTGCAGTATATTGCAGATTTTGCTGGTTGCGGCTTTTGGCGTATGCTTTTCCCAGAGTTTCTTTTGAACATGGGAAAAAGTGTAAGAGTTTACCACTCACAAACTTACTTTCGTGATCTTGTCCATTATGCCAGAACTAATGTGATCCATTTACAGAGGCAAGGACAGAGACATCAAGTTCAGTTTACAGAAAAACTCGTCCATCTTAAACAGAGGATGCGCTTTCGTATTATCTACGATATTGACGATGTCATTTTTTATGAAGATGTCCCTCGCTACAACCCTGCCTACAAAAAAATTGCAGTAGATGAGCTTAGAGAATCTACACAGCAAATTATGGAGATGTGCGATGAGATGACAGTCTCAACCCATGCTCTTCGAGACTATTATTTGAAAAAAACCAAGCAAAAAAATATCAGCGTGATTCCTAATTATGCGCCCAGGTTTTGGCTCGGCAACCATTACAGTGAAGAATTACTCATACGAAATTATCGCAAACACAAAAAAAAACCCCGTATTCTCTATGCAGGATCGGTTTCCCATTTTGCAGTTGCAACCAAAGAGAACATTCGAGATGATTTTTCCCACGTGGTAGAGGAAGTGATAGCTACCATGAAGGAATTTACCTGGGTGTTTGTGGCAGGCATCCCAAAAGAGTTGATTCCTTACGCTATGAAAAAAGAGGTGGAGTATCACCAGTGGCAAACGATAGAGGCTTACCCTAGGTTTCTTGCAGGACTTGAGGGAAATATGATGATTGCGCCGCTTGAAGAAAACTTATTTAATGAAGGGAAAAGCGATATCAAGTTTTTAGAGGCGGCCGCCTTAGGTCTTCCCTGCGCATGTCAAGATATGGTTACTTACGCAATTGCCCCTATTCGGTTCAAAGATGGCAAAGAGATGATTGAAAAAATTAGAGAAACTCTAAGTAGTGAAGAGAGTTTTCTTGAAGCCTCACGTGACGCCCGCCGTCGCCTGGAGCCCCGCTGGTTAGATAGACCTGAAAATATCGGCAAGTATATAGACCTCTATACACATCCGTATGGCGATCCAGGTAGAAGATATTTATGAACTGGTTTACTTACATTGCCAAGCAAATCGGTAAACACCGCTTTGAACGCATCCTTGTGCACCTTAAAATTAAAAGCACAGCAAACCTTAAAGAGAAAGACCTTGCTAAAATCCTTTTAAGTATTGCTAATGTGAGACGCGATGATGTTCAAGAAATTGTGATGGGTTCTCGTCCACCTTGTGTAAAATTACTAACCTCTGAAGAGGATAGAGAGCTCAAAACCTGTAAAGTTGTAGAAGAATTAGAACCTAGACTTTTTGCAAAGCTTTTTAGACTTCTCTCAAGACCCTTTTCTACCGAAGGGAATAAAGAGGTGCTAGAGGCCGAATTAGAAGAATTTTGGCGAAAAAATTTGAAAGAAATTACCCCTGAAACCTACTGGGGAATCAAAGAACAGTTTGAATTAAACGACGACACAGCAAAACTTGGTCTCTATCAATACTATGAGAGACTAGTTTGTTATTATGCAGAGCAAGACGATTTGGAAGTTGGGTGTTATGTTCCTGCTTCTTTTGAGTATCCCGATTGCTTTTATCGAGTAGCAGGGATCTTGGTAACAGGGGAGGGGCAGCTAGGTCTTTTTCTTGTCGCTGCAACGATGCATATGAAAATCCCGCCCCTTCGCATTACGAGAGGCTCTCCTATAACTCCCTTGAAATTGGATTATCTCTCTCACGCAATTACCGATATGGAGCCTGAGATCGGACGGCGTGGGTATGAATCAGGAGTCCCTTACCAAGCTTTTATAAATAACCTCTTTGAAACTCCTTTTATGGAGATAGGGTTTAGTATTGGGGGGACGATTGCGCAGTGGAGAATCTCTCACGAGTCTAAAAGAGCTCCATCTGCTTGGTTTTTCAAATCTCCGGGTGTTCCTAAGTTTGTATGGGAAAAATTTAACAAAGAGATTGTGAAACAAAGCGATCCTCTTGATTTACATATCTTCCGTGCTAAAAGGGATTTTGTACCGTATGTGGGAGAGTATTGTTTGGGCTTTCAAGCCCCCTCTCCTGTAAAAGTGCATCTCTACCTCATCCATACTTCTCGGTTAAATCCTCATCTCTACAACATGGGGGATCCGAAAAAAGCTAAGATCGAAAAAGTAGATGAGAAAGAAATCAATCGCTTATTGAATAACGAAGAGCATAGCTTTTTTGAAAAAGGGAGAAAAGGGGTAGGTAAACACCTTCTGCTTCCCATTTTAGAAAAAGCCAGAGATGTCCTTCGTGTGTATACTAAATATCCTATTGCTAAGAAGATTGGGTTTTGGTTTGAAAAACCCAAAAAAGGGTCACCTTTTCAATCAGTTAGTCGGTATAGAGCGTAATTCAAATAGCTTAGAGCTGATCTCCTTCTGTTTTGTCTGTGAGAGACGAAGATCTGATTCTGCAGCTAGAACAACCTCTTTAGGAGCTTTAGAAATAAATTCCTCGCTTGAGAGTCGATTCTGTAAACCCAGCATCTTCTTCTCTTCTTTTTCTAGCTCTTTAGAGAGGCGCTCTTTTTCTTTTTGCAAAAGATCAGAAGGGAGAGGAATCAAACATAAGATGGGACCGATATGTGCAGTCGTTGCAAAAGTAAGGGAGGGATCTCTTTCTTCTCTAAAGTGAAGCGCCCGTATCCGGACCAGAGAAGAGAGGATAGCTTGGTTTTCAAATAGAAGAAGCGATTCTTCTTGTTTCCCCACCATATACACATCAGTCGATGTGTTGCTAGGAATTTGCATCTCACCTCTGACATTGCGTATGGTGTGGACCGCTTGCATCACAAAAGAGAAGTCTTTCTCCCCTTTTTCATCTACAGGGAAGAGAGGCTCAGGGAAAGGAAGGGCTAATAAAGAGTCTTGAGAGAGGAGAGGTAGGAGCTCTTTGGAGGCTGTTTGAAGAAACACTTTTTTGCACTGTGCAAAAAGCTCTTCTGTAATGAAAGGAGCTAAAGGATGAAGAAGTCTTAAAATAGAGAGGTAAATTGTGCGCAAAATCTCTACTTTATTAGAGCGAATTGCCTCAGTGCCGACTTTCCCAAAGAGAAATGGTTTTGTAGTTTCAAGATAATAGGCGCAAAACTCATCCCAGAAAAAGCTATACAGAGTGCGAACAGCATCAGCAAAAAGGTAATGATTAAATCCATTGGTGACTGTAACAATTGTGTGATGGAGCTTAGAGAGAATCCAGCGGTCATCGAGGGTGAATAGTGAGGGGTTAATCTCTTGACCAGACGATGCATGCATGAAAATAAAACGAGAAGCGTTCCAGAGCTTATTGCAAAAATTTTTATACTCTTCGAATTTTCGCATGTCGAGGTCGATCTCTTTGGTGTGAGTCACACTCGATGCCAGGGCTAATCGTAGGGCATCAGTTCCGTAGCTTGAGAGAATCTCAATTGGATCAATAACGTTGCCTTTAGTTTTAGACATCTTTTCCCATTGAAACTCGACATCTTTAGGGACGGGGGCGCCTAGCTCGTAAGAGAGGCGATCTTCAGCAGAGACATAGGCAATTTTCCCATCTGGGCTTGTACGCCAGTAAGATTTACCGTAAATTAAGCCGTGGATAAAGGTTTCCTTAAAAGGGACCTCTTTTTTCACATATTGTCCCACTAGGATCATTCGAGCGACCCAGAAAAATAGGATATCGTGACCAGTAATTAAGACAGCATTTGGATAAAATTTCTCAAGGTCAGCTGTGTTTTCAGGCCAACCAAGTGTTGTGAGGGGCCAGAGAGCCGAGGAAAACCAGGTGTCTAAAACATCTTCATCTTGCACCCATTCATCAGGTGATGCTCTCACTTCAGGGGGCAAATCTTCTTCAACGTAGCAAAGGATCTTCTCTGGATTTTTTTTGTTATACCAAATAGGGATTCTGTGACCCCACCACAATTGCCTTGAAATGCACCAGTCGCGTATGTTGTTAATCCAATGAAAATAGACTTTATCCCAGGCTTCTGGAACAATTTTGATCTCTTCTTTAGCGACTGCGTCTATCAGATCCTTTTTAAAAGGCTCCATCCGGATAAACCACTGCTTAGAAAGAAAAGGCTCTACAACCGATTTTGACCGATAAGAGATGCCGACTTTGTGGGTGTGGGGGATTTTCTTGATAAGAAAGCCCTCTTGTTCCAAGCGGTCTACGATCTTTTTACGGGCTTCTTCTAGGTTAAGTCCTCTATAGTCGTAAGCGTTATCGTTGAGAATGCCATTTGGATGAAGAATATTGATGAGGTCTAAGCCATGTCTTTTCCCGATTTCATAGTCATTAAAATCGTGAGCAGGGGTGATTTTAAGAGCTCCCGTTCCAAACTCTGGATCAACATAAGAGTCGGCAATAATAGGAATTTCACGGTTGATAAGAGGAATAAAGACTTTCTTTCCGATGAGATGTTTATAGCGCGGATCTTCCAAAGAGACCGCAACCGCCACATCTCCCAGCATAGTCTCAGGGCGGGTGGTTGCCACAACAATAGACTCTGTGGAATCAGCTATAGGATAGCGTATATGCCATAGGAAAGATTCCCTCTCCTCATGCTCTACTTCGTCATCTGCAATTGCAGTTTCTAATACCGTATCCCAATGGACTAAATAGTCGCCTCGGTAAATCAGGCCCTGATCGAAGAGTTTTTTAAATAAGGCTTTTACAGCTTTTGTGGAGGGCTCATCCATGGTGAAACGAAGCTTTGACCAGTCAAGTGCGCAACCAAGTTTTCTGAGTTGGTGTAAAATTTTACCTTGATGCTCTTCTTTCCATGTCCACACCTGAGAGAGAAACTCTTCCCGGGTAAAGTCTCTCTTTCTTTTCCCAGTTTTAGCATAAAGGTGACGCTCTACCACACTCTGCGTAGCAATTCCTGCATGATCGGTTCCTGGGATCCATAAGGTTTCATACCCCTGCATCTTCTTAAATCGGATCATGATGTCTTGCAAAGTGTTGACAAGGGCATGACCCATGTGAAGCTGGCCAGTTACGTTAGGGGGGGGTAAAACAATACAGTAAGGCTCTTTTTCACTGTGGGGATCGGCTTTAAAATACCCTTTTTCTTCCCAAAAAGTGTACCACTTCTCCTCTGCTACTTTTGGATCATAGGCATTATCAAGATCAGACATGGAAAAGAGTATATAGGAAAATACTCCTCAAGTAAAGCATTAGAGAGTGGAGATTTTTTTAAAGCTCTCTTTTAGGGCAGACTCTTCTTTAGCATCCAAATAGATGCGGGAAATGGAGGAGGTTTGTTTGAGAAATAAGATCCCTTTTTTAAAGTTTTGAGAAGCCTCTTTTTGAATTGGCAAAAAGGGGAGAAGAAGGGCGGTTGTTTTGAAAAAACTTGCAAAGCGGTTTTGCTGAGAAGAAGTCAGTAAGAATGGACTCTCTAAATCATTAGTTTCAAGAGATTTTCCTTTGCGAGAGCGCTTCTTTTTCACTTCAACTGCCTCAACTGTTGTCTCGATAGGAGAAGGGGTGGGAAGGCGGTTTTTTTCTAACGTATCTAAATGATGCTGCATCCGATCGAAGAGCTCTTTGAAATTGACTGTTTCCTGAGGAATCGGAGGAGAGGGGAGTTTTTCTAAAAGGAGTCCAGCGTAGTAGCGGGCATTGGGGGGAAGCATTTTAGTCAGTTGGGTTTGGGCAAAAGCGATGATTTTAGAGCTTGCCTCTGCATAGGCGGTTGCATTCAGTGCTGCATTTTGAGCAAGATTTGAGTCGTCTTCGGTCTCTTTAGAAAGTTTGTTTCCTTGCGTTAAGGCTGCGGCTCTTGTAGCAACGAGAGCTGCATGTTTTGCTTTTTCAATCAGAGGGTACACCTGATGGAGGTAGAAAAGAAAGCTCTCTGTTGCTGTGTTGAGAAGAGCCACATTAAACATAGAAGGCTTGTCTGGTTGTATATCTACCCCAGTTGCATATTTGGTTTGGAGATGACGTGATAACTCGTACGCCGCTTTTTCTGCAGCAGCATGGTGTTTTTTGGTAATTTCAGATGCAATTAAAGCAATTGAAGAGGCTTCTTTATTAAAAATATGCTCTGAGATGATTAACTTTTGGGGGTATCCCACAATTTTCACTAAAGGCTCAAAGACACTCGAAGATAGCTCTTCTCCAAAAGACTTATCATGCAAAAGATTATCCGTTAAGAAAGAGACAACTAGCTTCATCTCTTCCAGTGAGAGGGTCCTTTTTTGGTGAGAGATATCATAAGCTAGAGCGTTAAGAGCCTTTATAAGAAGATCTTTTGATGCGCTTTGGTCCTTTATACAAGGGTTATATTCGAAAAACGTTAGGCTATCATAGAGGTTTTTTTCATTCTCAAGATCAAGACCGCAAAAAGTGAAGGAGGGGAGGAAATGGCTTGCCATATGTAAAGTAAAAGCGATTTGACCGTCGAGGGGTACAGAAGAAGCTAAGGATTTTGCGAAGTTATGTAAAGCATGAGCTACCCCTTTATCCACATGAGGGTTATCTATATGATAATATCGAGTGAATTTGCAAAGCGCATCTATTTCTTCTTTAGAAAGATCTGTATTTTTCATAAATAATTAAATTATAAAAATATTATTTATTATTAAAATACACAAACTGACATTGAAGTGCAATAATCACGAGAGGTATAGATGGCAATTTTGATTGGACTATTGTCTTAGTTAGGTCAATTCTGTTACTCTGGTTAGCTTGGTAGGAAATGAGAATGAAACGGCAAAACTCATCAGTTAACAAAAAGATATTCTTGATCCTGTGGGTCTTATGTATTATTGGCTCGTGGTCCGTTCTTCCTTATATTCAATATCTCAAAATATTGCCCACAACTGTTTCTATTTGGAAGGTAGCTCTATTGGGCACTCTACAAGCAGCCCTCTTTTTTGGACTCATTTGTTGGATTAGCTTTAAAATGTTACCTAAAACAGATCTTAATCCTTTTCCTCGACAAGGGTTTCTTAAACAAATAGCCTATCTAGCAGTAGTTGTTGGGGTATCGGTCGGGTTAACTCTTTTCTTTTTCGAGAAAATGGTATTTAAAAGCTCTCTTTTTTCAGAGGCTCATCCGCCATTTTGGGCAGGTGCATTAGCTTCCATTTATGGAGGTGTTAACGAAGAGGTCTTGTTGAGGCTGTTTCTATTTACGCTGATCTATTTTCTCGTTGGCAAATGCTTAAAAATCTCTTCAAGCAATAGATTGGTTATTCTCTGGAGTGTCAATATCGTAGTTGCTCTTCTCTTTGGAATAGGGCATTTACCCGCAGCTTTTAAGATTGCAGCTCCATCTGGATTTGAAGTGTTTCGAATCCTTTTTCTTAATGGAATTGCAGGGGTTGTTTTTGGATGGTTATATTGGTCTAGAGGGCTTTGGACAGCCATCGCAGCTCACTTTGTGACAGATCTTATAATTCATGCGTTTTTGATCAAACTATAGCTTACAACTGACTCTTTTTACGTTCGAAGTAGGCGGCTTTGGTGCTTTTGCCTAAGGAGTGGTAGTAGAGGGTTTGTTGAGAAAGGAGGGCCTTTTTTTCGTAGGAAAAGGCCTGTTTGTGCCAACGGTTGTGGGCGAGTGTATTGCCTTTAAGATAGTGGGCTAGAAGAGAGTAGAGGGGGGGATAGACGTAATCGGATGTCCGCTCGAAATGTTTTAAAGCACTTATTGGCCCGTTTGTTTGGGCAAGAAGACATCCTTTGAGCATATAGAAAGGGGAGTCGACCTTTTCGGTGCTTTCACGTTCATAGTTAGAGAGGAGAAGATCTGCTTGTTCCCAGTCTTTAGCGAGGAGAAGGGCCCAAATTTCAATCGCTGCAAACGATTTCTGGAAATCTTGTAGGGTCATATGTTCTTGGCATTTTTTAATGACAGAGAGGATCTCCTTCGCATTTTTTCGTGTCAGATCTTTTTCTAGAAGGAAAAGGATTTTGCGTGGATCTAAAGAGGAGAGATCTTCATTTTTAGAAAGATGGATCTTTTCGAGGCTAAGGGTAGATTCATCATGATGACCTAGAGCATGAAGAGCGAAGTGGATGGTCTCTTGCAAAGCTACCGAACTCTCATGCTTTAGCATCTCTTGTAAAGTGAGTGGCTTATCTAACCAAAAAGCTAGCTGCACCGCCATTTGATCATACCGCTCTTTAAGCCGGTTAAATTGTTTGAGAGGGGGGAAAAAGTAGAGCTTTTCTGCATAAGTTGACAAGTTGTGAATAAGAGCATGGGTTTCGCGGTTAGAAAGGGAGAGAGGAAGGTGTCTTAAGGTGAGAAGGGCAAATTGATAGACTCCCATCCGGTCTTGTTTAGCGCTCTCGTGTAAGCGAAACAGAACTCTCTCTTCCAGAGATCTTGCAAGTGCATGATTTTTATATTTTCTAATCCCTAGCTCTAAACACTTCAACTCCTCTTCAGTATTTCCCATTCTGTGGTAAACAAGAGATTTCCCGAGGTATTCTAAAGGCTCAGAAGGGGTGTGGTGTAAGCGATCGAACTGAAGAAGCGCCTCTTCTAAAAGGAGGGTCTTCTTATATTCCACAGTTTCTCGTTTGGACCTCTCAATAAGAGTGATGCCAGCGCGAAAAAGGGCATCTCTTCCTTCTGATCTTCCTGAAAAAGAGTCTGCAATCCTTACATATTCAGCATAGGCTTCTTCAAAGTTTTTTGAAGCAAGGAAGGCATCAGGAATAGAAAGACATCCTACCACAGCATTTTGGCTTCCGACATAGACTCGTAAGAAGGAGAGGGAAAACTCCATATCTTGAGACAAGATACCCACGTGCGTGCCCACAATAGGGAGAGGATCTGTGTAGTTAATCAGAAGTTCCCGATTAATAAATAAGTGTACGGTTTGATCGATTTTTTCGATCTCAATCAAAGTGTTTTGCCCTGATTCAATATATCTACCCGAGAGATCAAAAAGGACGACATGAGAGCGATAGAGTTTAATACCTGGGTTTTTCTTTGACCCAATCCAAATACAGTAGCCTTCTTCTAAACCTTCGCGCTCTTTGGGCTCTGGAATGTTGAGAAGAAAGCCTACCCCTTCGGAATCCTCTTCTAGAGAGAGGAGTATCTCTAACCGTTTATTCCCAGAAAACGACTCTTTAGAGATCATCAGCACATGCCACTGCATAATCTCGGTCGATCCTGTGATAGGGACAAGTTTACTTAAGAGGACATTCTCTTGAAGCTCCCAATCTTCCTCTCTTTGGACAGCAAGGCTCTTAGTAAAGATCCAGTCGGGGAAACCGGCATTGTATTTTTCTAAATCGACTAAAATCTCAGTAATAGAGTTGTAACGAAGGTGCTCTTCCTTAGCAAGGCACTTTCTACAGATTTTGGCAAGCTGAGGGGGGATGTCACGAGCAGGAGAGGCCTCTAGCGGATCAAGGAGTGTCTCTTTGTCTTTGATCTTCTTATACTCTTTTATCGTGGTGCGGCGAAAAGGCATTTTTAAAGTGAGTAGCTGGTAGAGAATGACGCCCAGGGAATAAATGTCTGTAGAAATACCAGCAGGTTTCCCATCAACTCTCTCAGGCGGCATGTAAGAAAGGGTTCCAAGAACTTTTCCTGGGCGAGTTAAGTTCGGAGACGTTTTTTGGGGGTTAGGAATTTCCGGAGAAGGGGTGTCTTGTTCATTCATAGCGCCTGCAAGGCCCCAATCGACAATTAAGACTTGACCAAAGTTTCCAACCAAAATGTTTTCAGGTTTTAAATCGCGATGCAAAAGCCCGCGTGAATGGCAATAGGAGACTGCCTGGCAGACGTTGAAAAATATAGGGATAAGCTTGTTAATTGAGCTTCCGATAGGATGAGGCGGCTCGTTGTTTTTTTCACAAAGAAGAGTTTTGCGCAGTATGCTTTTAAGGCTCTCTCCTTCGACATAAGGCATGACATAGTAGAGTTCTTCCTCTTCCTGATGGATAGAGTAGACGGGGATAATAGAGGGGTGGTAGAGGGAGGCTGTAATGTGCGCCTCTCGTAAAAAGCGCTTTGCGATGGAGGGGTGCTTGGCAAGGTCTTCTCGGATCCGTTTAATCGCTACCTGCCTTCCGCAGCTAGGGTCTTCTGCTAGGAGCACCTCACCCATACCCCCTCGACCCAATTGCCTTAAAATCCGGTATTTGCCGATTTGCTCTGGAATTTTGACAGTCTCTTCTTCCATCCTCTCATCCTAACAGAGGGGATTTGCAAAAATCCATTGTTTTTCTTGTCTGTCTATGAGAAACTTGAAACTTCTCTATGGCAAAGAAAGTTTTACTTACAGGCGATCGTCCTACAGGCCCTCTACACCTTGGCCATTATGTGGGCTCTCTTAAAAACCGCATAGAAATGCAAGGCTCTCATGAAGTTTATATCATGATTGCCGATGCTCAAGCTCTCACCGATAATTTTAAAGACATAAACAAGGTCCGAACCAATATTTTAGAGGTAGCAGCCGATTACCTGGCTGTAGGGATTGATCCTGAGCTCTGTAATATTTTTGTCCAATCGTGCCTACCTGAGCTCCCTGAGTTGACTATGTATTTTTTGAATCTTGTCACGATTCAGCAAATTGGTCACAATCCGACTGTAAAAGCTGAATGCAAGATGAGGGGATTTGAAGAGAGTGTACCAGCAGGGTTTTATCTCTATCCTATCTTTCAGGTCGCAGATATCCTAGCCTTTCAGGCTCATGTCGTCCCTGTTGGACCTGACCAAACGCCCATGTTAGAGCTAGCTAGAGATGTGGCACGCAAATTTAACGACCTCTATAAGACAAAAGTCTTTGTGACTCCTGAAGGGGTTTACCCAAAAATGGAAAGGACTTTGCCTGGGTTTGATGGGCAAAAGATGTCCAAGTCTCTTGGGAATGCGATCTATCTTGGCGATGCTGAAGCTGATGTTATTAAAAAAGTTAAAAAGATGAAAAGCGATGAAAATCGCTCATCTCCCGCCGATCCAGGTGATCCTGAAAAAGCCATAGCTTTTACGTATCTCGATTTTTTTGATCCAGAGACCTCCTTTGTTGATGATCTAAAAGAGAGATACAGAAAGGGAGGTCTTCCTGATTCTGCGGTAAAAGATAGGTTAATTCAAGTGCTCCTTGCTTTTCTCAAACCGATTCGCGAGAGGCGAGAAATGTTTCATAAAGATCCCGAAGCACTCTTTTCTATCCTCCAAAGAGGGACAGAAAAAGCGAAGGAAAAAACTCTAAATACTCTCTCCTTAGCCAAAAAAGCGATGGGGATTGAATATCCTCAGCTTTATTCCACATTGTAAATAAATTATTTTAAAAATAGATCTGCAGTCTACTTTTTTCGCTCTTATTTTTTTGTGTAACAGTTTTAACATAAAATCTTTAAGTATTTTTTTTGCTGTCAGAGTTTGATCATACTAGAACTCTTGATTGTTAAGTTATATATTGAATTTTTTAAAAAAAACATTTATAATTAACAATGTGAGTTTAAAGGGCCTATAACTAACTATAAATTATAGGTAAAAAATGACAGTTTTAATTAGATTTGAGGGTGAACATTTAAGCAAATCTACTATAGATGGTTTGGTTGGTCTTACCGAAGGTAGCACCCGAGATAGCTTTATCCCTCTTTGGTTTGGACGCATTATAACAAGCGGCAAAGGCGATGTATACGCCAGACAAGATCGTGTAGTAGTCTCGGTATTTTCCTCCTCTATTTTTCAGCGTGATCGTAGTCTTGCCATGAGGTGTCTGAGATCTTTAGATATAATAGCTGCAGAGTATGTTAAAGAAGTTCGAGAAGGAACTGAAACAGATTCTCTTCTACGGATATATAATATTGCAAAGCTCATTAGAGTTCTCGGAGGTGATGCAGGAGAATTGCAGCGGGCTATTCATGAGCGCCTTTCTCCGGTGATGCCTGTTAAGGTTGGAGACTCTGTCTCGGAAACCGATAGTTTTAGATCGGGTTCGTTGAGTCCAACACTTACAACACCCCTTTTAGGAGCTTAAGGGAGAATTTTTTCTGGAAGTGCATCTAATTTTACAAGATGTGTGGAGGGAAAAAATTCTGCGAGGATGTGATGAGCTCCGCTACCGATGCGGGCCATTGCATCTGCGCTAAAAAGACAAAGACCTACACCTGATCCTTGACCATAGCCTTGCAGGACAGCTGAATCGGAGGTTAGGTGGAGACTAAAGTCATTGCTTAGGATTCTATTTTTTCCAAAAAGGCGCTGGAATGCAAAGAAAGTAGTGTCGATCACTTGCTCTCCGTCATAGAAGCGTAGAGCATAGACCTTTTTTGCATACGGGTCTTGGAAGAGCTCGATCGTTTTTATCGTGTTGAGTTTATAAGCTTTTGCTATCTCTTTTTTTGTGAGGATACATTTCCAGGTGTGCTTTTCTCGCTCTTTTTGCGCATAGCTTACACAAACGCCTCCTGGACCCTCGCCTTTTTTGCGAAAAATTTCCTCATAACTTGCTGTTTTGCCCGCACTATTTTCTGTCCAAGCAGTTGGAAAGGGGAAGTCGTTATAGACGAGGACTAGGTGTTTTGTGTGGGCGACTGCTTTATCTATCGCCTGTTTAACTCTGGATGCTCCAAAGCCCAGATAACCGATGTCTTCTACCCGGACATGAAAGAAAGGGTTCTGATTTTTTAAAATAGTGTGATAGAGATGCGTTCGCACAGAAATGGCTAAAGCTTCGTAGGTGGTTTGGTGATAGTCCGACTGGGCAAAGTGGTTAGAGAGTAAAGAGGCCAAAAGCGATTCTACATCGATCTTATTGATAAATTGTAGGTGGCCACCGACGTTGTAAACTTCCAAAGACCCTTTATATTGAATCCCGTCGATTAAGATGGAGCTTGTTTTATTTTTAGGGATAATCCGGATTTGTGAAACCCCTGGAAAAGTTTCTGATCCCCAACGGATGAGAGTGTCGCCAATCTGCAGAAAATTTCTTTTAGCCTTTGAGCTAGAGCTGATTATCTTATTAGTTTCTGGGTTTACAATAGTAAAACCGCCTTGGACATCAATCAGAGCACCTTCTTTGTTCTCTAAAACTAAAACTTTGATTTCTACCTCTTCTTTACTTTGTAAGGTTTCCAAGGGGGTCAAAGTTTCTGTGGCAAAAAGGGAAAAGGTGGAAAGTAATAGACATTTTGCGTAACCCGCTTTATATCGGAAAAATCGAAGATTTTTTTGCAGATTTTCAATTTCCGCTTTGCGGAAATGACCATACCGACGAAGCCTACTTGAAAAGTAGGTTAGGAGGTATGGGGAAAATCTGCGAAAAAAGAGCGGTTTTAACGAGTGAATGGGGTTACGTAAGAGGTCTAATAGTAAAAAGAAAATTCTCATGATTGTATCTCCGAGCATCCTACATGCTCATAACCAAGTTTAGTGACAACCCGTCCCCGAGGCGTCCGTTTTAAATATCCTTGCATAATGAGATACGGTTCGTACACTTCAGAAAGAGTGCTTTCTTCCTCTCCAATGCTTGCTGCTACAGACTTCAAGCCCACAGGGCCGCCATCGTGCATATCAATAATTAACCGTAGGATTTTTTTGTCCATCTCATCTAGCCCTTTCTGATCGATATTGATCATCTGACAGGCCTCTTCTACCAAATTTCCTACAATTTTATTGGCATTCTTAAGTTGTGCAATATCACGTACCCATCGCAGAAGATTGTTTGCCATACGAGGGGTTCCGCGAGACCGTTTTGCAATCTCCTCGGCTCCTCTTGAGTCAATATGGCAGCCTAAAATCTCTGCTGAGCGAGTTATTATTTCAGATAGCGCTTTTGTGTCATAATATTCAAGTCGAATGATGTGGGGAAAGCGCGAACGAAGAGGGGAAGAGAGAAGCCCTGATCGAGTTGTGGCTCCGAGCAAGGTAAAAGGTTTCAGCTCTACTTGAACACTTCTTGAATGGGGACCTGAGTCGATCATAAGATCGAGGGAAAAATTTTCCATGGCTGGGTAGAGATACTCTTCTACTGTGCGAGAAAGACGATGGATTTCGTCGATAAAAAAAAGGTTGTCTGTCTCTAAATTCGTCAACAACCCCGCTAAATCACCTGCTTTGTCTACTGCAGGGCCTGAGGTGACAAAAATTCTTGTTCCCATCTCCAGGGCAATAATATTAGCAAGAGTTGTCTTGCCAAGACCTGGGGGACCGTGAAGAAGAATGTGTCCTAGAGGCTCTCCGCGCCCTTTTGCAGCGGAGATAAGGATGTTAAGTTGCTGTTTAACTTTGTCATGGCCAATAAAATCTTTAAGACTTTTAGGGCGCAAATGGGAGTCAAAGCGGCTATCTGTTTTAGTAAGAAGGTTTTTTTCCATGGCATTTCACTCGGTTTTACTCTACCATTGAAGGCGATATAAGAAGAAGGGGTTTTTACTATGGCATTGCAATCAGATCGTTGGATTAAACAGAAAGCTGAAGAAGAGGGGATGATTGATCCTTTCGTTCCTTATTTAGTGAGAGAAAAAGAGGGTCGTAAAATCATTAGCTACGGGCTCTCTAGCTATGGATATGATCTCCGAGTTTCTGATGAATTTAAAGTCTTTACCAACCTTTATAATGTGGTTGTCGATCCAAAAGGGTTTAGCGATAACGAATTTGTTAACATCAAGGGAGACACCTGTATCATCCCGCCAAATTCCTTTGCTCTTGCAGTCAGTGTAGAATACTTCCGCATTCCCAGAGATGTTCTAACTCTCTGTATTGGTAAATCTACTTATGCTCGCTGTGGTATCATCGTGAACGTCACCCCATTTGAGCCTGAGTGGGAAGGTTATGTAACCCTCGAAATTTCTAATACTACACCTCTTCCTGCAAAAATCTATGCAGGTGAAGGTCTTGCTCAGGTGTTATTCCTAAAAGGTGATGAAGAGTGTCTTACATCCTACGCCGATCGCAAAGGTAAATACATGAATCAAGTTGGTATCACCGTTCCACGTCTGTAAAAAGGATCACCAAAACTTAAGATTTTACGGGGTCTTGTAAAGAGACCCTTTCGTAGTCTTTTAATAAAAGTGCGTTGGCAGCTTTGGTGGTTTGTTTTAGGCCCCGTTTTTTGAAATAGTCGAGCAGTTTTCCTGGGATAAGTGATTCAATACGGTAAAGCCAGCGACTGTAGGATTCATCAGTCATAATTCGAAGGCTCATAGTAGCTAAATCCTGGTTCTCTTTGATAAAAGGTCGTAGAAGGTCTTCGTATAGCGAAAAAGCAATTTCAGGATTACCCTTGGCTTCGAAAAGCTCTCCAGCTAAAACATAAGATCCTGCAATCGCAATACTCGTCCCTTGTCCTGAAAGGGGGGTCGGTGCGTAGGCTGCGTCTCCGACTAGTGCAACACGGCCCTTTGACCAGCGTGGCATGTGAATTTGGGCCATAGAGTCGAAATAAAAATCTGGACTATCATGCATGCCATCGAGGATTTTTGGAAACATTTCCCACTTAGAATCTTTAAAAATTTCTTTGATAAATTGCTTTTGTTCTTGAAGGAGACGTGATTTACAAGGGGTAGGTGAGAAAAAGGCGACCGCTGCTGTAGCTTTTGTGTTTTTTCGATCTCGATATAAATTTACAAATTTGCCCTGAGTATGTTGCTCGATTTCAGAATCGTTTAACTCAAGAAAATTAGGGAAGCTCCAAACTGAAACATAGATTCCTAGATCCTTTGAGAAGGTAGATTCCTCACCAAATACTAATTTTCTGACTTCTGAATGAAGTCCATCTGCTCCAATAACCAGATCAAAGGTTCGAGGAGAATGTTTTTGAAATTTCACATCTACACAATCGCCTCTATCCAAAATTTCGGTAATCGAGTCGTCAAAAATACATTCTACATCTTTTGCTGTATCTCTTAGGATGTGGCAAAGGATGCTTCTCATAATTTCAAGGTCAAAGTCTTTTAACCTGGTGCCAAGAAGATCGGTTTCCATTTCCATCACTTTTTGACCCGATTCATCCAATAAAATACCGAGGTTATTGCGTGTTCTAGATTCCGAAATAAGGGGATAGACTCCCATTCTCTTTAGCACTTCAAGACCAGCGCCTCGAAGATCGATTTTATAGCCGCCTGTACGCAAAGAGGGGTGTTTTTCAACTAGTGTAGGGGCAAATCCAAATCGTTTTAACCAATAGGCAAGGGTTAATCCGGCAATCCCGGCCCCAGAAATAAGAACTGTTTTCTCGTGCATCTATTCACCTCGAATGAATTTGGTTCAAAAGACTATACAAGCTTTAAACCCGGTTGGCTACTTATTTCATCCACTAGGCGGCTCTCTGAGGGATGAGATTTGCTAAATCATTTCGAAGCTAATGTTCTTCACATTAGCGAGAAAGGATTTAGCAAAGATCGCCGTCAGAGAACGGCCCAGCTCTTACGCCCTAAGCACTGGCTGCACCAACTAATCTACTTCGCTGCCCTCTTCGTTAAGGTGAAGAACCTTAACTTCGTCGTTTAGCTCGTATCTTAATTGGTTCGCTCAGCGCTAAGGGCGAATAAGTAGCCAACCGGGTTTTAAGATTAAGGCAGAATTTTTTTTGAGAAAAGAATTTTCAAGAAATGGAGTTTTTGATAGGGTCCGATTTTATGCAGCACCCTTTAAAACAGCTTTTTTCTTCTATACGAACAGGAGTCCTTTCAACTCTCGAGGCGCATAAATATTTGCATGCCTTGTGTACGAAGATGAGATTGAATCCGACTCTTGAAGCGCCCGTGACTATGCTCATGATGACGCAAGGGGGGCAAAGTAAACTAGAGCAGTATGAAAATTTTATCATGAACACTAATTGGCTTTTTGCAAAAGTCGCAGCAGAACATATTTCTATTGAAGAGGCGATTATACAAGCAGAAAGCGCTATGGAAAAACTGATCCCTTTTGAAGACAAGAGTGAAAACTTTTTTGAAGGTTGCCCTTGTTGTGGAGACGGGTTTAAAGGGGTTTTTTTAGGAGGGGCTTATGGATGATTCTATGAAGTTAGAGAGAAAAGGAATGGGTGAATTAACAAGACAGATGTTAAATAAGGCTATTGATCTGTTGCACAAAGTTTCTAATAAGAAGATGGAGAGTGGAGTTGCAAAAAAAGAGCTGATAGAAATTTTATCGAGCTATTTTTTATATCCACTTGCACGAGGCTCTGAGAAAGCTAAAAAGCGCTTTAAAAGTCTCTTAGAAGAAGTATGCCAAATTGTCGACAAAATAGATTCTGGAAAAGCGCCCCTTTATGAAGCTATCATGCAAATGAACAAAGCTGTCATGCATCTACCTCAGAATTTTCTAGAAGAAGAGGATAGCTTGGCAAGCACAGAATTTGATAGCCCAGGAATCACAAAAGAGCGGCAATTTAAAATAGAGACCAAAAGCCGAGGGAAATCTGAAGAAATTCAAGATCAAATCACCCGTATTTTAGATCTAAAAGAAAGATTGCAAACATCAGTCACTGAGTTAAATAATCTTCTCTCAGCGGTTGGTTTTGAGCTTATAGCAAAATGATGTCAATTTTGTCTTTACAGCTTTCTTAAGCTGATTTACTCTAGGCTAAAAGAATCTTCTGAAATCACTTGGGTATAACTCCCTTCTTTGTTATTGAGGAAATTAAACGGTAATGGCGTATAGTCTCATGTCTTACAGAGAAGAAAGTGATTGGGTAAAAGCAAAGGCTTTTTTCCTCTCTTGGGGATGGGTTTTCTGTCTTTTAGGGGGCTCTTTTTTTTCCTATGCTCACGCTTCTAAAAAGAAGATGGAGAGTTATATGGATCTTTCAGATCGTCTTACAGAGCTTACCAAGTTGAAAGAAGAAGCTCTTTCTTTAGCTGAAGAGCTAGAGTTAGAAATCCAAAGTCAGAGTGATCCTAAATGGATTGAGCTCACCCTTATGAAGGGGCTTGGATTGGTTCCGCAAGGGACAAAAAAGGTTCTTTTTCACGAGACTTCTAGAGAATAATTTCATGTGGATTCCAGCGCTTATTAGCTTACTTGTCCTGCTTGTAAGTATGTCTGCTTTTTTTTCTGCTTCTGAGACGGCTCTTTTCTCTCTCTCCTCGATTAAGGTAGCTCTCTTTCAACGTGAGAAGAGTTACAGAAAAAAGTTGATTGGAAAATTACTTGAAAAGCCAAGAGATCTTTTGGTCACTCTTCTTATGTTGAATATGGGAATCAACATTGCGATACAAAATATCTTTTCGGAGGTGTTTGGTGAATCTTCTAATCTTTGGCTTCCGATACTTCTTCCTCTTGGAGTTACCTTGTTTTTTGGAGAAGCGATCCCTAAATCGCTTGCCATCTCTCACAATGCAGCTCTTGCTACAAAGGTATCTCCAGTTTTGTATGTGTTTCAAGTGCTATTAGGGCCTGTCCGGGTATTTATGACAGCAATAGCCGCTTTTTTTTCCAGGGTCTTTTTTTTCTTCTTACGCAATGAGAAAGAGATTACACCCGCAGAGTTGAAATATGCGTTAAAAGCTTCTAAAGAAAGGGGAGTGATTACCCAAGACGAGGCAAGACTGATTGCGGGCTCTTTAAATATAGAGGAAATGGTCGCTAAAGAGCTTATGTGCCCAAGGCAAGAAATCCTTTTCTATGATATCAAAGATCCAGTAGATAGGTTGATCCGTATTTTTATCGATGAAGAGTGCACTCAGGTGCCGGTCATTGATAAAGAGATAGACCATATCCTGGGCATTATGACAAGTAGCCTTTATTTCTTGCACCGTACGAAAATAGTAGAACCCGAAGATGTGAAGAAATACGTTAAAGAGCCTCTTTTTTTTCCTGAGACGATAACGGCGAAAAATCTCTTTGTCCATTTTCAGAAAAAAAATGAGACAATTGCTATTTTAGTCGATGAGTATGGCCTTGTCTCAGGACTTGTAACGAAAGAAGATATTGTAGAAGTGGTTATCGGGCAGATTGAAGACAAAAGAGATGAAGGAACTCTTTTCACTAAACAAGGGGAAGATGTCCTCATTACCAGCGGAAAGCTAGAGGTCACAGAATTAGAAGAGCTTTTCGATGTGCAAATTGACAGTGATCGAAATGCTGTGACTGTGGGGGGATGGCTTACAGAAAAGATGGGCGATATCCCTAAAAGCGGTGTGAAATATGTAACGGACAATCTTCTTTTTCACGTTCTATCATCCACCCCTACACGAGTCTCTCGTATCTATATTAGACGTTTAGCTTCTCCTAAGCCCCTGAAAAAAAGGGAGTCCTGATGGAAAAGTGGCAGATTTTTCTTCTCTTTGTTGTCATCTCTTTAGTATTTCAAGCCTATTTTACTATGATGGAGATGGCTCTAGTCTCTTACAACCGGATCCGTTTGCAATATCATATTAGCCGGGGAGAGAAAAAAGCCCTTACCTTAGAGCGCCTCTTAGCTCGGCCCACTTATCTTTTTGGAACAACACTTATAGGGGTGAACTTTTTTCTTGTTTTAGGATCTGAAAACTCCCGTCTATTTGTTGCAGAAATGGGATTTGATCCTACCTGGGCTCTGATTCCTCAGATTTTTCTCGTAGTGATATTTGCAGAGCTTGCCCCCTTATTTGCGGCTAGAGCTCATGCAGAACATGTTGTAAGGCTTGGTATCACTCCGGTTGCTATTTTATCTAAGGTGCTAACCCCTTTTATTTGGATCATTGATAAAGCTTGTCGGTTGATTGATTGGATGCTGCGAAGCCCACAACCATCTAATAACTATCTGACGCGGGAAGAATTGCAAAAAGCAGTTGAGGTAAAAGAGAGAAGCCACCTTGTAAAAGGAAGAGAAGAGATAGATACCCTGGTAGATAACATCTTTACTCTCAAGCTTAAGCTGCCTGGTGCTTTGATGACACCACTTTCAAAAGTTTCTATGGTTTCTTACAACGCGACTGCAAAGTATGTGAAAGAGCTGTTAGAGAAAAAGTATGAGCCTTATCTCCCTCTTTTTTATGAAAAACCAGAGAATATCTTTGGGGTTCTCTATACGCGGGATTTATTGCGTTTAGATGACCATGCTTATGTTCGAGAAGTAGCTCGATCGGCATGGTTTATTACGGAGAAAAATTCGTCATTACAGGTTCTCAAACAGTTTCGTTGGAATAATCAACCTCTTGCAATTGTTTTAGATGAGAATGGAGGGGCTACAGGGATCCTTACTTTAGATGGACTTATCGAAGAGATTTTTCATAATACACTCTATTTAGAAGAACCTGGTAAAACCCCTGGGGTTGTAATCGATCGTTGTTTCCCTAGCACCCTTTATATTAAGGATATTAACAAAGGGTTTGCAATAGCGCTTCCTTGTTTGGAAGATGAAACCTTAGAGGACCTTATGCGTAAGCACTTACAACGCGCTCTTCGCAAAGGGGATAAGATTATCATTGATTCTTTTGAGCTTACGTTAGAAGAAAGTCCCTTTCTTGCGGATAAGACTATACGGCTGCGCTCTCTCTAATTTTGTGTCTAACTTTATAGTTTTCTTAATTTTAAGTTGAATTTACAACTATAAAAACAAATAAACCCTTCTTGTTTTATAATAAGTATAAGAAAATTCCAAAAATAAGGAGTAATAATATGGCGAAAAAGAAAAAAGGGGCAAAAGCTAAAGGTTCTTGTGGCAAAAGTTGCTGCAAGCCATGTGATCCATGTTCATGTCGCGATCCACAAGCTTGTGCTGAGCTTCGCGCGTGTCGTGAATTAGTTGCTTCGTACGAAGGTAGCTGCTGTGGCTGTCAGTGTGATGGTTGCGACTGCTGCCCACCACCTAGCTGCTGTGGCTGCAGTGATTGCTGTCAATCTTGTGATTGCTGTGATTGTTGTGATTGTGACTCTTGCAACGACTGTTGCTAAGGGTTTTTGTTGTTTTATAATAACTGGCTGTAAAAAAGTCTCCTCTCGCAAGAGAGGAGTTTTTTTTATCCTCTAGAAAACGGCTCTGGAGTGATTTTCACTTTGAAAATTTGCCGTTTGTCGCTTTCAAGCACTTCTATTTTAAAATCTTGTATGTAAAGAATAGTTTGCGGTAACGGGATCACTCCAGTTTTCCATTGGATGAATCCTGCAATCGTCTCATATTCAGCATTGTGTGGAAAAGGGATTTTTAAGCTTTTTTCTGCATCAAGAATACTCATTTTTGCATCCACAACCCATCCATCATCTTTTGCCTCTTTAACAAAAGATTCGTTTTCAACATCGTGTTCATCGAGGATTTCTGTTCCAATAAGCTCTTCAAGGATGTCTTCGATAGTTACCAGACCTTCAGTCACTCCGTATTCATTCACTAAAATACCTACGTGAATTTTAAGGGTTCGCATTTCGTGGAAAAGGTCTTGGATCTTTTTGTTTTCAGGGGCGTAGATAATCGGGCTAATCAGCGATTCGATAGGAGTGTGTGAAATTGCGTCGATTTTACTATCGAGTGCTGTAAAAGAATACTCCATAAGATCTTTGTAAAGAACCATCCCTACAATATGATCTATAGAATCTTTATAGACAGGAAGACGACTGTAACCTTCTTGAATAAATAGACTTAAGGCTTCTTGGAGAGTTGCGGTTTTAGGAAGTGCTATGATATCCACACGAGGAATCATAATTTCACGACATACTAAGTCTTTAAATTGTGCTAAAGAATGGACGAGTTTCTTATCTGCTGGGTCTAAATAGTCTTGGATTTCCAGTTCTTTTAAAAGCTCTAAGAGCTTTTTTCTCAAGTGTTCTGAAGGCTCTTTATTTTTTAAGTTCTCTTCAATTCCTAGTTTTTTCTCTATCCAAATTAGGCAATAGATGACTGGAAAAAGAAAGAGAAGAAATAAGGCTGCTGGAGCTGCAAATAACTGTAGAGCGAGCTTAGCAAAGTGTTTAGAGAAGAGGTAAAAGACAATGTAACTTACAAGGGCGATACCAATGAGAAGTATTAGAAAAAAAAGAAAAGAGAAATAGTCGAGCGAGAGTTTTGGTTCTAAAGGCTTGAAAAAGTATCCAAAGGTGGCAAAGTAAGCGGTTGCTGTAATAGCGTATCCTAAAGAAGTAATTAGGATGGTGATGCGTAAAAAGTTGAGGAGGGGAGTCATACGCTCATGAGGAAATAGCTTTTCAATCCATCGGTATAAAAATAGATAAGAAGACTTTGAGAATTTTTCTTCTACCAATTCGGCATCGAGGTGTTCTAAACTTGTTTTTACCCCTAACACGAGGCAAAAGCCTAGCAAGAACAAGAAGGGTAACCCACTTTCCAAGCTCATAATTATTGTTTTATAGATAGAAGGGGATTTGAGAGCACGAGATTTTTTTGCTCAAGAAGAGAAAGAATCTCTTGTTCTTTAGAGCGCATTTCTAAAATATCGGCTTCTTCTTGATCGTCATACCCCTTTAAGTGGAGGAGGGTGTGGACAATATAAAGGCTAAGTTCTAAGTAAGGGTTCTCTGGGGCGTAGTCTAAAGCGGTCTTTGGACAGATAAATACTTCACCTAAAACCTTTGGACCTACGAGGGGGGCCTCCCGAACATCCATAGGAAAGGTTATGCAGTCAGTAGGAGTTGGATCCTGAAAGAAAGTGCCGTGTAACTCTGTAATGTCTTCGGTCGTAACAAAATAGACCGAAAGCTCATCGCCTTCTAAAGCAAGTAAACGCAAGACCTCTCGTATCATGCTGTCCACTTCGGAAGCGTCAACGATGAGGTCTTCTTGCGTATCTATCTGAGAGATATTTATTATGAAGGCACCTTAGTTTTAGGAAGATGCAGAACAGAAGTGCGGTCTTGCCACTGTTCGCGACTTTGCATTAAACGAACACGTTCAAATCTTTTAAAAACGTTACGCTTTTTTCCTGCTTTGGCGACTTTTCCGTAACTTGGATGTTTAGACATTTTTTACCTTCGGTATAAAGACAGTTTTGCTTTCTACAGCATTGATATGTTCGCGATATCCTTTCTCAAGAGCATCTTTTTTTGCTCCTGTTTTTTCAGCGAAGAGGGGCCGTCTTCGCTTAGGGCACTGAGCTCTACGCTCACCTTTTTTACTCATTCTGGTCATAGGAATTATCCTCGTATTTTAGAGAGAGAGTATATATCTTTGATTAGAAAGAATGCAAGAGGGATTTTTTGCCGTGTATTTAAAAAAGAAATCATCTCTTAAAGAGCTCCTCATCTTAGAGTTTACTCTGAGATAAAGGGGGCATCGGGCTTATCTTGGGGGGTAAAAATCCCACAAGAAATCAAAAACTTAAATGCGTCTTCAATAGAAACATTTAAAGTCTGAAGGTGCCTCTCTTCAGTCAAGAGTAAGTAGCCAGAAATAGGGTGGGGGGAGGTGGGGACAAAAATTGTTTTTAAAATCTCATGGTCGTGGTCGGGTGAATGGGCTTCTTGAAGCTCTTGAGGAGCATTGCCCATCACAAACCCCAAAGTTTTAGAGGCCGAAGAAGGAAAGGGGGCCACTACCACTCGGCTAAAAATCTTTTTCTTTCCAGATAGGACAGCTAAAATAATATCTGTACAGACTTTGTAAATCGATCCAAGTAAGGGGATTTTCAATAAAAGAATGTGCACTTTTTTGAGAATCCATCTTACAAAGAGGCGATTTCCCAAAAATCCGAGGAGAAGGACTAGGCAAAAAAGAAGGGCTAACACAACTACGCGGGTGAGGAAGACAAATAAGGCAGGATGTGACCTTATATCAAAAGGGTAAAAGATAAAATTGAGGAGAAGCTCTATCCATCCTACAAATGGGGTGGTCGTAAGATTAATCAAAAAAATGAAAAACCAAAAAGTGATAGCCAATGGTAAAAGGAGAGCAAGTCCGGATAAGAGGTTTTTTTTCACTTAAACCCCCTCTTTTTGATGGTCATGAGGTGTTACTACCCCACAAGAGACGATATATTTAATCGCTTCTTCTGGTTTCATATCGATGTACTGGATCTCTTTTGTCCGATACATAATGGTAAACCCGGTAGTTGGGTTCGGAGCGGTTGGGACAAAGACAGAAATCATTGGCTCCCCTTCTCTTTCGCTACATGCATTAGGTGCAGGCTGAGAAAGAAAGCCCAGAGCAAAAATCCCTTCACCTGGGAAAGGGACCATAACCACCTGATGAAAGCTATTTGTTCCTTGCCCAAAGATATGGACCACGATATCTTTGGTGGCTCGATAAATCTTATTCACAAGGGGAAGGCGATGTAAGATTTTATCGCCGCATTGGATGAGCCAATGGACAAAGTACCAACGAGCAAGCATCCCCAGTAAAAGAATGCCCAGGAAAAGACAAACTAAAATAATGCCCTGGCTTGTGTAACGCATAACTTGTTCAGGGGAGAAAAAGAGAAAGCCACGTTGTCCAAAACTTGTTCTTGATAGAAGGCTTGTAACGATTTCTAAGAAGGGGTTAGTCAAAAAGTGGATAAGAAACTGTAAGATCCCAATCGTAAGAGCGACGGGAAGCAAAATCACAAGGCCTGTAATCAGGTATTTTTTCATTAGAAGGTCATCATAGCTGTTCTATGGTTTTCTTGCGACCTCTTTAAAGTCAGGTATTTCAAAATATTTATTAGGTTAGATGATACTTGAGCCAAGGCTTTTGGCTGTAATTTTTGCGCTATTTAGTTTTTGTTGTTGTAATTCAAGACCTTGACCCATAGGCTCTGCGTTAATAAATGTGATATCTGTGATTCCGACAAATCCAAAAATAGTGCGGAGATATGGTTCTTGAAAATCCTGAGATCGTGTTTTTTCGGAGCTATAATCGCCCCCTCTACTGGTAATAACGACCATTTTTTTGTTTTTTGCAAAACCTTCCACACCATGTGGAGTGTATTGAAAAAGGTGTCTTGGTTGCACAATCACATCGATATAGTGTTTGAGCATGTAGGGGATACTAAAATTCCACATAGGGGAACTAATTACGTAAATGTCTGCAGCTAAAAAACGATTGATTTGTCTTACAATCGCATCCCAAGCCTCTTTTACTTCTCCAGAAAGTTCCTTGCCTTGCATCAGAGTATATTTACCGTCGAGTCTTTTTACCGTTAACGACGGCATCTCTTCTTTGGTAAGGTTTAGTTCTTCCATTTCCCAGTCGGGGTGGCGTTCTTTAAAAGCTTGAAGAAATACTTTGCTGATTTTTAGTGTGTTAGATGCATCTTCTCTAGGCGATGCATTGATATGAAGAAGCTTTCCCATTCTTCCGACTATAGAAATTAACTCTTAATAGGCAAGAGGTCTAAATTAAAATAGGTCGCCCTGGAAGAAAAAGGGGTCTATTGGAGGGAAATTATTTCCAAGAAAAAAAGGCGGTGCTGGGTTGAATCTACCCGTAGGATTTACTAACGGTTTGGTAGATGCTACTAAATTTGAGGTTTTTTGGGGATCAAGTGCGCCCGGGTTTGGCTCGATAAATTTAAGCACTATCTCGCGTAAGAACTGAGGAATCTTAAAGTTTTTGAAGAGTTTTGAAGATTTAAGTAGAGCTAGTGCGATTAAAACAAAAACAAAAACAATGATAAATCGGATCACTAAAGAAAGTAGGGGAGAGATGGGATTTTTCAACATGCAAGTGGGGTTACAGTTTTGAGAATAAGAGAATAAGGGGTGAGAAGTAAAACAATCTTCATCTTCAGAGAAAAGAGGACTTTTAGGACAAGAGGGGTAACACCAAGAAGGGCATGGGTAGCAATTTTGCGTAGGGTTATTGCATGGGTAAAAATTGTGTGGCGGGAATATATTCATAATTATTTTATTTCCTTTTATCCATTTCATTATATCTGAGAGAAAAATTGCGGGGTTTTAAACCCGGTTGGCTACTTATTCGCCCTTAGCACTGAGCGAACCAATTAAGATACGAGCTAAACGACGAAGTTAAGGTTCTTCACCTTAACGAGGAGAGCAGCGAAGTAGATTAGTTGGTGTAGC
>JACCDN010087950.1_pt1 | contig 37046 bp, 39 predicted proteins | sample 7441691 | NCBI WGS metagenome assembly JACCDN01 (sample SAMN15323439, study PRJNA562643) | freshwater metagenome | isolation source: river surface water | place: USA:Blue River Watershed | collected 2017-08-16
CGCATCCGGCAGCGCTCGTGATTGCCAACCGCACCGCCGCTCGCGCTGAAGCGCTGGCCGAGCTATTTGCCCCGCATCGCGCAAACTGCGTGCTTCTAGGATGTGGCTTGGATCATTTAGACCGGCTTGCTGCCGCTGCAGGCTCTTTCGATGTCGTCATTAACGCCACCAGCGCCAGCCTCAATGGCGAAAGCATTACTTTGCCCACCGGCACCTTAACCAGCGATGCCTTTGCCTACGATATGATGTACGGCAAAGCGCTCACGCCTTTCCTACAGGCCCAACACAACGCTGGAATGCGATATCTGGCAGATGGATTGGGCATGCTCGTGGAGCAGGCCGCCGTTGCTTTTACCCTGTGGCGCGGCGTTGTCCCGAACACGCAACCGGTTTACACGCGATTGCGCCAGGATCTAAGTAACCAATAGGCCGTCAGAGCTCCAGCCATGACGCATCGCAAACCCAGTTGGCTACGACGCATTCTGCTCACGGTCATTGGTTTTTTTCTGTTAGTGCAGCTCTGGTTCTTTGCCTGGGTGCTCATCTGGAAAGTGACTGAACCTGGCCCCACGCAATTCATGAAGATCCGCCTGGCCGAGTTACAGAAAAAAACGCCGAATGCCCGGTTGCAACAAACCTGGATACCCTACGCAAACATTTCAGTGAGCCTGAAGCGCGCACTGATTGCCGCGGAAGACAGCAAATTCATGCAACATCACGGCTTTGATTTCGATGGGATCCAGAAAGCCTTCGAGAAAAATGAAAAGCGGGGCCGTATCGCGGCGGGCGGTTCAACCATCACGCAGCAGCTCGCCAAAAATCTCTTTCTCTGGCCAGAGAAAAGCCTGATCCGTAAAGGCGAAGAAGCATTGATTACCCTGATGATCGAAAGCACCTGGAGCAAGCGTCGCATTCTTGAGGTGTATATGAATGAAATCGAATGGGGCACGGGTATCTTCGGCGCGGAAGCCGCCGCGCGTCATTACTTCGGCATCTCAGCCAGCCAGCTCAGCGACTATCAGGCGGCCATGCTGGCTTCGATGGTGCCGAGCCCCCAATACTATGATCGCAAGGGCGAAACCGAGGGCCTGATCCGTCAAACAGATGTCATTCTGGATCGCATGAACAAAGTGGCAATTCCACCGATTCGTTAATTCGTAGATGATTTTAGCCTTCCGGTTTAAGATGCACTGACAGGCAATCATCTTCGTTGCAGAATTTTCGAAGAAGTGGAGCAGCTATGAGCACTGGATTCCGGAAAGAACGCGATAGCCTCGGAGAGGTCAACGTTCCCGCAGACAAGCTCTGGGGCGCACAAACCCAGAGATCCCTGGCGCACTTCAGCATTGGCAAAGATCTGATGCCTGCCGAGATGATCAGTACCTACGCCGTGCTCAAAAAGGCCGCTGCGCGCGTTAACCGGGCCAGCCATCGGCTGACAGATCAGCAAGCTGATCTGATTGAAACTGTCTGCGATGAAATCCTGTCAGGCCGGCATGATGCCATGTTCCCGCTGCATGTTTGGATGACGGGCAGCGGTACCCAATTCAACATGAACGTGAACGAGGTCATTGCCAATCGTTGCTCCCAGCTCACGGGAGAGGCTCTGGGCAGCAAGCTTCCGGTACACCCAAACGACCACGTCAATCTGTCGCAGTCATCAAACGACAGCTTTCCGACGGCCATGTACATGGCCGCTGCCATTGGCACTGTGCACACACTGTTACCAGCGATCACCACACTTCGGCATGCCTTGCATGACAAAGCCGAAGAGTGGCGAGATGTTGTCAAAATTGGCCGCACACACATGCAGGACGCAACACCACTGACGTTAGGGCAGGAGCTTTCCGGCTACGTTGGCATGCTGGACGAAGATATCACCCGAATTCAGAACGCCCTGCCCGATGTCTATAAACTCGCCATTGGAGGCACAGCGGTTGGCACCGGGTTGAACGCGGCTCCCGGCTTTGCGGAAGAGATGGCCGCCGAAATTGCCCGACTAACGGGGCTACCTTTTGTGTCCGCCCCGAATAAATTTACGGTACAGGGGGCGCATGATGCATTAGTGCAACTTTCAGGCACCTTCAAAACGCTCGCCGTGTCGCTGTACAAAATCGCCAATGATATTCGGCTACTGGCATGCGGGCCACGGGCCGGCTTTGCCGAGCTCCATTTGCCGGAAAACGAGCCCGGTTCTTCGATTATGCCCGGCAAAGTGAATCCAACACAGGTGGAAGCCTTGTCCATGATATGCGCACAAGTCATCGCCAATGACCTCGCCGTGTCGTTGGGTGGTGCCAGTGGCTATCTGGAGATGAATGTTTATAAGCCCCTCATGATTCATAACGTCATGGGCTCTCTGAATCTGCTGGCCGATGGATGCACCAATTTCACCCGATTTCTCGTCAAAGACATGGTGCCTAATTTCAAGAACATTCAGAATCAGGTGGCACGATCACTCATGCTCGTCACGGCACTATCGCCTGTCATTGGCTATGACAAAGCGTCACACATCGCTCATCATGCGTTGACGCATGATCAGTCACTCAAAGAAGCCGCGATAGCGCTCGGCTATGTGTCATCTGATGATTTTGACCGCATCGTTGATCCGGTCAAGATGGTGCATCCGTACATCGCAACGCGTGATTAATCGACAACCACTTTAGTCGAAGTAACTCCTCGCTTCTTCAAAACGTGCGGCAAACCATCCCTGATCCAGCCGATCAATGCGGACCTTGCCTTTGCTATTCGGCGCATGTACGAATCGCTGATCACCGATATAAATACCCACGTGGGAATAGCTAAACCCACGTGTATTGAAGAACACGAGGTCGCCCGGTCGAATGGCCGCTGGCGGAATTTCCCGCCCCCGCCTAGCCATATCTTTAGCGCTCCCCTTTAACCGGTACTCCGCGGCCTGGCCATAGAGCCAGCTGACCATACCGCTGCAATCCAGGCCAGCCTGTGGATTTTTACCGCCAAATTGGTAACCCGTGTCGATCAGCTGCATCGCCATGATGGTCACCTCCTGACCTTGGGTCGTTGGCGGCAGATTGTCACCGCCGAAGCGGGTGATGCCCTTGCCACCACGGCTGGCACAGCCAGACAGAACAAGGACGACGGCAAACCACATGACAACAGCCCATAGCCAATGGCGGTGTCGATCACCTTGGCGGTTCGAGGGTCGCGTCTGCTGGCAGAACATCATATGATGCAGGATATGTGATGTTCGAAGATATTGCCATGCAACTGATCCAACTTAAAGACCCCTCCCTGCTGAAAACTGCGGCCTATATCAACGGTCAGTGGGTAGAATCCGGCCGCACCTTTACGGTCTCCGATCCAGGTCGGGGTGAAACTGTCGCTACCGTGGCCAATCTGGGGGCCGAAGAAACGCGCTGGGCCATTGACGCCGCCGAACAGGCCTTTCCGGCCTGGCGTAAGGAAACAGCGCGTACCCGTGATAGCCTATTAAGACGTTGGTACGAGCTCATTCAGGCCAATAAAGAAGACCTGGCCACACTCATTACTGCCGAGGGTGGCAAGACTTATGCTGAAAGCTTGGGTGAAGTTGCCTATGCCGCTTCGTTTGTTGAGTGGTTTTCAGAGCAAGCCCGACGCGTTAACGGGGAGATTCTGCCCTCGAACACCGCCGACAAACGCCTACTGATCACCCGCGAACCCGTCGGCGTTTGTGCTGCGATCACACCCTGGAACTTCCCGGCTGCCATGATCACGCGCAAGGTCGCACCCGCTCTGGCCGTCGGCTGTACCGTCGTCGTCAAACCTGCTGAACAAACCCCGCTCACTGCACTGGCGCTGGCCGTACTGGCCGAGCGCGCCGGCATACCAGCAGGTGCATTCAATGTCGTCACGGGTGATGCTGAGGCCGCAGCGGCCATCGGTGGCACCCTGACGGGGGACGCCCGCGTCCGCAAGCTCTCTTTTACCGGATCAACGCAGGTGGGGCGTCTACTCATGGCGCAATCCGCGCCGAGCCTGAAGCGCCTCTCGCTAGAACTGGGCGGCAACGCCCCATTCATCGTATTCGAAGATGCCGATCTGGATGCCGCTGTTGAGGGGGCGATTGCCTCTAAATACCGCAACAGCGGCCAGACCTGCGTCTGCGCCAACCGTTTTCTGATTCACAAAGACGTGATGGACGCCTTTGCCGAGAAACTAGCCACCAAGGTGCGCAGCCTCAAAGTCGGACATGGGCTGGAGCCGGGCAGCCAGATCGGCCCGCTCATTGACGCCGCTGGTTTGGCCAAGGTGAACGCATTGGTCGAGGATGCTGTGACACAGGGGGCAACCGTGGTGACCGGTGGGAAGCCAGACCCGCGTGGTGGTCTCTATTACCAACCCACCGTGATCAAGGGTGTCACGCGCAAAATGCGGATGATGCAGGAAGAGATCTTCGGCCCCGTGGCACCGCTCTTCGAGTTTTCGTCAGAAGATGAAGCCATCCGATTAGCCAATGACACCGAGTTCGGCCTGGCATCCTATTTCTACACACGCGACCCGGGTCGTATTTTCCGTGTTTCGGAATCCCTGGAATACGGGATGGTTGGCGTCAATACTGGGATTATGTCGAGCGAAGTCGCGCCCTTTGGCGGTGTCAAGCAATCCGGTTTCGGGCGCGAGGGATCACAGCATGGCGTGGATGAGTATCTGAGCACCAAATACACCTGCCTCGCCATTGAATAAGCGCATCTGAAAATCAGTGCCGGCGCGCTTAACAGCTAAGCCGGGACTGTTGACGGTCACAAAAGATTCATGACGCGTCGCAGCATAAATTGCTATGATGCCACTATGATTAACTGCTTTCCCCGAGGCTAACCATGGGTACCATTCGTCCCGCCTATTACACCGATGAACTGAAGGTCGGCATGACCGCGTTTCAGTCAAAGACCATTACCGAGACGGACATCATCCTGTTTTCGGCTGTCTCGACGGACACCAACGCCATCCATCTGGATGAGGAATACGCCAAAACCACGCGTTTCGGCACCCGTATCGTTCAGGGCTTCCTAACGGCCAGCCTGATCTCGTCAGCCCTGGCCAACCGTTTACCCGGCCCCGGCACCATTTTTCTGGCGCAGAACATGAAATTCCTGGCACCGGTCCATCCGGGTGACACCGTAACCGCCACGCTCACAGTACTGGAAGTCGATTACGTCAAGAACAAGGTGCGGATCGAAACCGTTTGTACCGTCGGTGAGAAGCGGGTGGTCGAAGGCGAAGCTCTGGTGCTGGCCCCGGCCCGTCCGAAGGAGTGATGATTAGAGCAGTACGATATCGTACTGCTCGGGACCGTAACCGGACTCCCCCTGGAGCGAGATAGGCTTGCCGATAAAATCGGAAGCCATCGCCAGCGCCTGCTCTTCTTCTTCCAGGAACAAGTCGACGACCTTCTGGCTCGCGATCACGCGGTACTCGCGTGCTACAAACTGCCGTGATTCGCGAACCAGTTCGCGCAGAATTTCGTAGCAAACGGTGCGCGCCGTTTTGACCTGACCGCGGCCATCACAGGTCGGACAGGTTTCGCACAGCACCCGCGCCAGCGATTCGCGCGTCCTTTTCCGCGTCATTTCCACCAGACCCAACGCCGTAAAGCCGTTGACGGTCATCCGCATATGATCACGGCTTAGGCATTTATTCAGCTCTGCTAGTACGGCTTCCTGATGCGCCGGCTGATCCATGTCGATAAAGTCGAGAATGATGATGCCACCCAGATTCCGCAGACGTAGCTGACGGGCGATCGCCTGTGCCGCCTCTAGGTTGGTCTTGAAGATGGTCTCGTCAAAATTACGGACACCGACAAAAGCACCGGTATTCACATCCACGGTGGTCATGGCTTCAGTCTGATCGATAATCAGATAACCACCCGACTTCAGGTCCACGCGCCGCGACAAAGCCCGTTGGATTTCGTCCTCGACACCATAGAGATCAAACAGCGTACGATCCTCATTGTAGTGCTCGAGCAGATGCGAAATACCCGGCATATAGACCGCACCAAATTCCTGCAGCTTCTGAAAAGTCTCGCGTGAATCGACCAGAATCCGTTCTGTTTCCGGGTTCGCGAAATCACGCAGCACACGCTGGGCCAGCGACAGATCTTGATAGATCAGCCCTGGCACTGGTGAGGTTGTCATCTGCAGTTTCAGATCAGCCCACAGTTTGCGCAGATAGTTAATGTCGTCCTGAAGCGCACCATCATCGGCTGTTTCAGCAATCGTGCGGAGAATAAACCCACCCACCTCGTCGGCTGGCACCAGGCGCGTCAGGCGTTCACGCAGCACCTCTCGCTCCGCCTCATCAATACGCTGCGAGATGCCGATATGCTTTTCCTGGGGCAAATACACCAGCATACGACCGGCAATCGAAGACTGCGTCGACAGACGCGCGCCCTTGGTGCCAATCGGATCCTTGATCACCTGCACCAGCAAGGTCTGGCCTTCGCTCAAGACCTCTTCAATAGGGCGGCTTTCACGGTTCGCCGCATCGCCAATACGGGCTTGCCAGATATCCGCCACGTGCAGAAACGCACTGCGTTCCAGGCCAATGTCCACAAATGCCGACTGCATGCCGGGCAAAATACGGACCACTCGCCCCAGATAGATATTGCCGACCAGACCCCGTGTGGCATGTCGTTCAATATGCAATTCCTGAACAATGCCCTGCTCGAGAATCGCCACACGGGTTTCTTGCGGCGTGAAATTGATGAGGATACTTTCGGCCATAGGTAGAATGTGCGCCTGACTGATGATTACTGCCGGTGAATAACCGGATTCTACTATGCCGACCACCACTGAACTGCTTGCCCCCGCCGGATCTCTGACCATGATGCGCACGGCCTTCGCCTTTGGCGCAGATGCCGTCTATGCCGGACAGCCTCGTTACAGCCTGCGCGTGCGCAACAACGAGTTCAGCACCCTGGATGCGCTGCAGGAGGGCATTGATGAAGCCCACGCCCGGCAAAAATCGTTTTATGTCGTCAGCAACATCTCGCCACATAACGCCAAGCTTAAAACCTACCTCGACGACATGGCGCCCGTCGTCGCACTCAAACCGGATGCCCTGATCATGGCCGACCCGGGTCTCATCGACATGATCCGCGACCGCTTCCCAGAGATGCCGGTGCACCTGTCGGTTCAGGCCAATACGGTCAACTGGGCCAGCGTCCGCTTCTGGGGGAAAATGGGCATCAAACGCGTCATTTTGTCGCGTGAACTATCCCTCGATGAAGTCGCCGAAATCCGCCAACAATGTCCGGAGATGGAGCTCGAGGTCTTTGTGCATGGCGCACTGTGCATCGCTTATTCTGGACGCTGCCTGCTTTCGGGCTATTTCAACCATCGCGACCCGAATCAGGGCACCTGTACCAATTCCTGCCGCTGGGACTACAAGTTAAAACCGGATAACGAAGCCGAGGTGACACCAGGCCTGACCGGGAGCAAGTTCCCGCCGCTTGTCGTTGAAGAAGCCAACCGTCCAGGCGAGCTCATGCCCATCGAAGAGGATGAACACGGCACGTACATTCTCAACTCGCGTGATCTGCGTGCGATTGAGCATGTCCAGCGCCTGATCGAGATCGGCGTCGACTCCCTGAAAATCGAAGGCCGAACCAAGTCACCCTACTATGTGGCGCGCACCTGCCAGGCCTATCGCCGGGCCATCGAAGATGCCAAGGCTGGCCGTGCCTTCAACCCCTTGCTGATCGGCGAACTGGAAGGCCTGGCCAACCGCGGCTACACCGATGGCTTTTATCAGCGACATCACGATTCAGATACGCAGAATTATCTGCGCGGCTATTCGGAATCGGGTCGCAGCCAATATGTCGGCACCACGGAATGGGATAGCGAGCGGCAAGCGCTGAAGATTATCGTCCGCAACAAATTTGCGGTAGGGGATTGGCTGGAAGTGATTCACCCGAAAGGCAACCGGATCCTGCAGATCAAGCACATGCGCGGCCGTGAACAGCAACCCGTTGAGGTTGCGCCCGGCGATGGTCATATCGTCTGGATGGATGATGCCGAATGGTCGGCGGATTGCGCCGGCGCTTTCCTTGCGCGTCTGCATGACGTACCCACCGACGAGATGATTGCCGCCTCGCTATCTGCGACACGCGCCGACCAATAAATCGTGGCTGGGCTGCTGTTCGCCATTAGTGCTCATGGCCTGGGGCACCTTGGTCAGGCAGCCCCCGTGTGCCAGGCGCTGTACGCACTTCGGCCCGATCTGCCACTCACGATCTGGAGCGAACTTCCAACGGCAACACTGGAACGCCGCATCAACATGCCTTTTCATCATATCCGGCAGGCCTGCGATATCGGTCTGGTCATGCATGATGCGCTACGCGTCAATGTGCCCGCCAGCTGGGCCTTGTATCAGGCACGGGAAATCGCATGGGCAGAACACCTGTCCGCCGCCTGCCAGATTCTGCACAACACACGGCCGGCACTAGTCATCAGCGATGCCGGCGAAATGCCGCTGGCAGCGGCGCAGGCTTTGGGCGTGCCCGATGTCGCCATGAGTTCTCTGAACTGGGCCGATCTCGCAAGCTATTACTTCCGGGACATGGATGGTGCAGATCCGGCCCTTTCGCGACTTGCTGCCATTTACGACAATACCTGTCTGGCGCTCCGTCTAACGCCCGGCATGCCCATGCGAGGGCGCATAGAATATGCTGTACCCCCAGTCGCAGCGGTCAGCATTGAGCCCCAAGATCGCTTACGCCAGCGCATTCTGGAAGCCCTCGGCCCGGCCCATGAGGAACGCCCATTAATCCTGGTCGGCATGGGCGGCATCGAGACACCACTCCCCCTGGCTGATTGGCCGCCACAAACAAGCACAACCCTGCTGGTCGCCAACCAGCACCAACTACCAACCACAGGGCTATCTGAACGGGGCATCGTCAAGGCAGAATCGATTCAAGCGGCAACCGGGCTGGGGTTTTCAGATCTGCTCGCTGGCTGTGATGCTGTGATCTGTAAGCCCGGCTACGGCACCTTCGCCGAAGCCGCTCTGGCCAGTACCCCTATCCTGTATGTCAAACGACCCGATTGGCCCGAGCAGGCCGTGCTCGTTGCGTGGTTAGAAACGCATGCGCGCTGTATCGAGCTACCACTCGCGGATCTAATGCAGGGCAACCTCCAGGAGGCACTGGGTAGACTGTGGGCTCAGCCTGAAAAACCGCGCATTGCCAGCGACGGCGCATTCATCGCTGCACGCAAAATTCTCTCTCTGCTTGGCCCGTCAGAAATTAAAGCCGAGCGGCTCCAGCAACAAGGCTGTCTCATGCACCGGTAAACCCATGATGCCGGTGAAGCTACCCTGCATGTCAGCCACAAAGATACCGGCATGCCCCTGGATGCCATAGCCCCCCGCCTTATCAAAAGGCTCACCGCTGGCGATATAACGCTCGATAGTCTGCACACTTAACGACATGAATTCGACGCGGCTGACCGAGAGCATCTGGCGGATATCATGCCCTTCAACGACGACCACAGATGTCAGCACCTCATGGACTTTGCCGGAAAGCGCCGTCAGCATCTCCCGTGCCTCAACGGCATCGGTAGGTTTACCAAGAATGCGGCTGCCCAGCGCGACCGTTGTATCCGCCGATAACAGCGGGCGTTCAGGCAGACCTTTTTCTCGCACATACGCCACCGCATGCAAGGCCTTATCGAAGGCAACACGTCGGACATAGTCACGCGGCGGTTCACCCGGGTGCACCGACTCGTCCACTTCATAGTGTGCGCCCGCATCATCCTTAAATTGCAACACGTCGAACGGGACACCCATACTTGCCAGCAACTCGGCACGACGTGGGCTTTTAGACGCCAACCAGATTGTTTGCATCAGCGGCATCACTCCCGGTGATAGGGATGACCAGACAACACCGTGATCGCCCGGTACAACTGTTCGGCAAGGAGCACCCGCGCCATCGCATGCGGCAAGGTCAGCGACGATAAGCGAATCATCTCGTGGGCCGTAGCTTTCAACGCCGGTGCAATCCCATCGGCACCACCAATCACCAGCGCCACATCCTGCGCTTCGCCCTGCCAATATTCCAGACGTTTTGCCAACGCCATCGTCGTCAGATCAGCACCCCGCTCATCCAGCATGACGCGTCGTGCGCCGGCAGGAATTGCGGCTTCAATACGCACGGCCTCAGCTTCCATAATCTGCTGCGCGGTGCGGTTCCCCGTCCGGGGCTCGGCTTTAATTTCATGCAGCACAATTGGCTGCGAACGGGGAAAACGTTTGAGATAGTCTGAACAGGCGTCAGCGGCCCAATCAGGGAGCCGCTGACCGACACTGATCAGATGCAGCTTCATTCAGACGCCGATTTTTTAGCGCGCGGCTTGGCCTTCGTGGCGGTCTTTGGGGCTGACTTGGTCGTGGCTTTGCCCGTACTCGATGCAGCGCGTTTCGCCGGTGCCCGAGCAGAAACTGCACGTGGCGCCGCTTTCTTCGCTGCCGGCTTTTTACCAGCAACGCTCTTGCTGGCCGGTGCTTTGCGGGCGCGCGGTTTGGCGGGTGCTGCGTCAGCATCCTCCTCAACAGGAGCCGGCTTTTGCTTTGCGGTGACTTTCTTGACCGCAGCTTTCTTGGCGGCCTTTTCTGCCACATGTCCCGCAGGCTTCCCCTTGCCCCAGAGACCTTCCAGATCAAAGTGCTCGCGCACGGTCGGCTGCATAATGTGTACGACCACTGGCCCCAGATCCACCAGCACCCATTCGCCGGTTTCTTCGCCTTCCATCGAGAGCACTTCGCCACCGGCCTCACGGACTTTATCGGCCACATTCCGCGCCAGTGAACGCACTTGGCGATTGGAGTCACCGCTGGCCAGCACGATGCGCTCAAACATCTGCGAGAGCTTGCTCGTATTCACCACAATGATGTTGCGACCCTTGATATCTTCCAGGGCATCAACGGCAATAGTTTCCAGTTTCTTGATCGAGAGCGCTTTGGACATGCGGTTCCTTCTGTCACATTGAATCAACGGCGACCGTCAACACGCGGTCTGGGTATAGAGATGGTGCTGCTGCACATAATTTTCAACAGCAGCGGGTAGCAGCCCGGTCACAGGCAAACCTTGCGCTCGTAGCTGGCGAACTCGTGTAGCCGAGACCTCACAGGGCGCTATGTTAAACGAAACCAGGCAACCTGCGCGTTGCTGACGCAAACGTGCCAAGTTAGCCGTATAACTGTCCGACCAGAAAGACCCGAGTGGTTCAGGCATTAACGCGGGCACCAGCGCCGCTCCGGGCCGGTTAGCCACCGCAATGTGCGCATAATTCAGTAGCTCCTGCCAACGTCGCCACGAGGATAAACCGAGTAAGGCATCCGCGCCCAGAATAAGCACATGTGCCGTATCCGGCTCCTGCTGCCACAAACGTTCTAGCGTCTGTATGGTCCAGGACGGACCGGTTTGTGCTATCTCTGTCGCATCGACAAAGCAACCGGGCTCATTGGCAAAGGCCAGGCGCGCCATCGCTAACCGGTCTTGCGCACAGGCCAGCGGCATCGTTCGATGTGGTGGGTGGCCGGCCGGCACACAACGTAGGGCATCCAGATTCAGCTGGCTCAAGGCATCACGCGCCAGCTGAACATGCCCGATGTGCACGGGGTCAAAGGTACCGCCGAGAATACCGTTGAGCTTCAGAGGGTTTGCGCCGGCGGGGCGCCCTCGGTTTCGGGCAGGATATCGTTGTAGCTGTTCAAAAAGGCAGAGACAACCGTCGGAGCCAACACCGCCATGATCGGCACCACCACCAGCGATGTGACCAAGGCATCGCTCACCCCCAATGCCAGCAGAAGCATCATGGCCACCGATGGCAACAGCACACCGAAGACGATGATCGCGGACAACAGCCCGAGCAAACCGGGCCAGGCCCGCCACGATGCCACCAGACTAAAAAAGAGGGCCTTGCTGATACCGAATCCTCGCCAGGCCACCAGCAACGGTGCATACGCAAATGCCAGCATCACCGGTAGATAGGCCAACAGCGCAATCACCAGCGCCGTGAGCGACAGGCTATCGGCATCCGGCATCGGCGCATTGTCAGCACCACCCAATGTTGAACGGGCCATCAATTGCAACAGGACACCGCCATCCGCCAGCGCGGTCAGACCCAACACCCCCAGCGTGAGCACAAAGTGCAACACGCCGAGCCCCATTAACGGTTGTAGCCGACCCTTAAAAGCCGAAAAGAGCAGCGTGAAGCTGGGCATATCGTCACGATCCAGCGCACGACAACCGGCCAGCACCCCAATCAACAAAACCGGTGCCAGCGCTGCGACCAGCAGGTCACCCAAAACAGGCACCAGGCCGACAAAGCCCAACAATGTCCAGTAGGACATGACCCAGAACACCATCAGCACCGGATTTCGACGATAGCGGGCAAAACCCGTTCGAAACCACTGCCAGCCGCTGGCCAAAGTGATGCGATTTGCTGTGTTAGCCATTCAGCGGTTCAGTAAAAGCGGCCGGCTGTTCGTTCACCGGCTGTGGCAACTCAAACAGGTCGCGGTACGCCGCATAGGTGGCACCCGCCATCACCGGGATAACGATTAAAAGCGCTAACCCCATCGTCAGCGCAGTCAGAAAGAGCATCAGGGCCACAAGAAAAAATGCCACCACAAAGGCTGGCAAACTGCGCCAACTGGCCAGGAATGACTGTTTCATCGCGGTCATCGCTGGGATGTCGTGGAACACTGCCAGCGGCGGTGCCAGCCAGACAGACATCACCAGGGGCAACACCAGCAGCAGACTGATCGTCACGGCCAGAATAATCCCCAACACGCTGATGATCATCCCCAGCCACTCATAGTGCGTTTCCATCCCCACCGCCATGCCGGAAAGCGCCGCGCCACCACCCAGCAATAGGCCAAGTGCCACGATGAGCATCCAGCCCAGCATGTACCAGACACCGACATTCACAACGGCCGGTGCATGTTCCTTAAAACCCGTAAAGGCATCCGCAACAGCGACGGGCTCATCGTATTCAACCCGATGCGCCACAACCATCAGACCCGCGGAAAGAATCGGCATCAGCAAATGAGCACCCACCTGGCCGAGCAGTGGCACCAATAGCACCAACAGAATCAACAAGGTTTGTAACAGCGCCGTGACCAGCCAAAGGCCTGGACGGCGCAGGAACAGTGACCAGCCTTCTGAAATCCACTGCACCCCGTGACCAACCCCGACGTGCCGGATCGGCGGTAGCAATTCGGGTACGTGGGTATCTTGCCAGGGAGCATGACGCTGATGGCGATTCTGACGGCTCGGCATTACCAGCTCCAGAGAGTCCACATGGGCGGCTGCACCATGTCGCCACGCACCGGGTCTGATTCCGGAATCACGGTCTGCGGGTCCACGGCAGGCGCCTCGGAATAAGACGGCAGAATGGGCGGATCAACCACTTCGCGAGAAGGGCGTCCACCAGTGCCATAAGTACGGATCGACGTGCTGCGATCATCCGGTGTAATCGTCACACTGGCATCTTCTTCGGCCTCGGCCTGCGCATTCAACAACGCCGGATCGTTGGTCACCACTTGTGGCGGCAACGTGCTGGGGGAGGACTGGGCGTGCACGGGAATAGCCAGGACAGCCCCCATGGCCACGCTTATTACCAACAGGCAATGGCGTAGCGTCGTTGATGACACAGGGTTCGAAGTAAATGACATGCCGGATCCAAACTGAATAATGAAAGGATTTTATTACAGGTTCAGCAAAAGCTCGCGTTCGGCTGGCAACGGCGCAAAGCCCCGGGTCTCATAATGACGGAAGATGGCTTCCACCACCTGGTCCGGATCATCAATGATCTGGATCAGATCCATATCCGCTGCATCGATCATATTTTCGGCGACAAGACGATCACGCAGCCAATCCATCAAACCCGCCCAGAACGTGCTACCCACCAGAATGACCGGGAAACGAGCGCTTTTTCCGGTCTGAATCAGGGTCAAGGCTTCCATCAGCTCGTCCAGGGTGCCGAAGCCCCCCGGCATCACCACATAGGCCATGGCAAAGCGCACAAACATGTATTTTCGGGCGAAGAAGTGCTTGAAGCCGACCGAAATATTCTGATACGGATTGCGTCGCTGCTCATGCGGCAGCTGGATATTCAGGCCCACAGAAGGGCCCTCGCCGTCATAAGCCCCCTTGTTGGCGGCCTCCATCACCCCGGGGCCACCACCGGAAATAACACCCAACCCCGTATCCGAGAGTTTGCGGGCAATGGTTTCGGTGAGCTGATAATAAGGTGACTCAGGCTTGACCCGGGCGCTCCCAAAAATGGTGACCGCTGGTCGGACATGGGCGAGACGGTCGGTTGCTTCGACGAACTCTGCCATAATCCCGAACAACCGCCAGGCTTCGCGTTCAACCAGGGTTTCAGCATCATTACCCCCCGCACCACCTGGCATCCGGAAACCGGTTCGCTTTGCTTTTTCTTCCACGCTGTCTGCCCCCTCGCTCTACTCTCAGTATCTATGCCTACCTTACTGCTCGTTGACGGATCATCCTACCTGTACCGTGCATTTCATGCACTACCCGACTTGCGCAACCAGTCAGGCGAGCCGACCGGGGCGCTGTACGGCATGATCGCCATGCTACGGCGGCTGACCAGCGACATCAAGGCAGAATACCGGGCCTGCATTTTTGATGCCAGTGGGCCGACCTTCCGCGACACCCTCTACAACGAATACAAAGCCCACCGACCGCCGATGCCGGACGATCTGGCCAAACAGGTTGCCCCAATCCACGAGGTTGTCCGCGCACTTGGCTGGCCGCTCCTCATGGAAAACGGCGTTGAAGCCGATGACGTGATTGGCACGCTGGCACGCCAGGCTGAAGCCGCCGGGTTTTCAGTGGTGGTATCTACGGGCGACAAGGATCTCGCACAGCTGGTCACGCCACAGGTCACCCTCGTCAACACGATGAGTAACGAACGGCTGGATGTCGCCGGTGTTGAAGCCAAATTTGGCGTCACGCCGGCACGGATTACCGATTACCTGGCGCTGGTCGGCGATACCGCCGACAACATCCCCGGCGTACAGAAAGTCGGGCCCAAGACGGCGGCCAAATGGTTACAGACCTATGGAGACCTGGACGGCGTCATCGCCCACGCGTCTGACGTCAAAGGCGTTGCCGGTGAAAACCTGCGGGCACACCTGGACTTTCTGCCACTTGGCCGTACGCTCGCCACCGTTAAAACCGATGTCCCGCTGCCCGTTGCCCTCACGGCATTGGATGCCACTCCGGAAGATCACGATGCGCTACGCGACATCTTCCGGCACAACGGCTTCAAAACCTGGCTGAAGGCCATTGATCAACCCGGCACGCCCGACCATAGCCCTGCGGCCGACGACAACGACCAAGACAGCGCGCCCAGTCTGCTCCCTGACGATGGCAGCCATCGTACAGCCTACGAAACCATTGCTGACGATGCCACGCTGGATCGCTGGCTCCATAAAATTTCTCAGGCGGCGCGCGTCGCCCTCGATACCGAAACCACCAGCCTAGACGAGCAGCAGGCGCGTCTGGTCGGCATTTCATTTGCCGTCACCCCCGGCGAAGCCGCCTATCTACCCTTGGCCCACAACGGCCCCGATACGCCAGCGCAGTTGCCCTTCGACACCACATTGGCCAAACTCAAGCCATGGCTGGAAGACACCACACTGCGCAAGGTCATGCAGCATGCCAAATATGACCAGCATGTCTTTGCCAACCACGGCATCCGTCTGGCGGGCATTATCGACGACACCTTACTTGCGGCCTATGTGCTCGAAGCCGGCCAGGTCAGCCCGGGCGCACTGGAGCTCGGCACACTTGCCCGACGCCACCTGGGCCTGAGCACCCTCCCCTACGAAGCGCTCTGTGGCAAAGGTGCCAACCAGATCGGTTTTAACCAGGTAGCCGTCGCCGATGCCACGGCCTATGCCGCAGAGGATGCCGACATCACGCTGCGCATCGCCGAACGGCTCCTACCCCGCCTGGCACGCGAGCCCGGCCTTGAATATACCTACCGCCAGTTGGAGCTTCCTGTCGAACAGGTGCTGTTCACCATGGAACAGAATGGCGTGCTCATCGACAACCAGCAACTGGCCGACCAGAGCCATGCGCTGGGTGAACGGATGCTGGCGCTGGAAAGCGAAGCACACACACTGGCGGGCCAAAGCTTTAACCTGAATTCCCCCAAGCAACTGGCCGACATTCTGTTTACGCAGCAAGGCCTACCCGTCAAAAAGAAAACCGCTTCCGGCACGCCGTCGACCGATGAAGAAGTGCTCTCCGAGCTGGCGCTAGACTTCCCCTTACCGCGACTGCTTCTGGAGTATCGCGGTATCGCCAAGCTCAAAAACACCTACTGCGACAAATTGCCGCAGCGGATCAACCCGGCCACAGGCCGTGTGCATACCCACTACGCGCAAACCACGGCCGTCACCGGCCGGCTAGCCAGCTCTGACCCGAACCTGCAGAACATCCCCGTGCGCACGCCGGAAGGACGCCGCATTCGCGCGGCGTTTATTGCACCGCCCAACCACAGCATCATCTCGGCCGACTATTCGCAGATCGAGCTACGCATCATGGCGCATCTATCTGCCGACAAGGGTCTGCTCGATGCCTTCGCTCAAGGGGAAGATATTCACCGGGCAACCGCGGCCGAAGTCTTCGGCGTCATGCCTCTGGAAGTTGGCGACGATCAAAGGCGAGCTGCCAAAGCCATCAACTTCGGGCTGATCTACGGCATGAGCGCCTTCGGACTGGCCAAGCAACTCGGTATCGAACGTAGTGCTGCGCAAACCTACATTGACCGCTACTTCGATCGCTATCCCGGTGTCGCCCGTTATATGGAAGAAACACGCCAGCATGCCCACCAGAATGGCTATGTCGAAACCGTGTTCGGCCGTCGTCTCTGGCTACCGGATCTTAAAGCGGGGCAGCAAGGCCGCCGCCAGGGTGCCGAACGCGCTGCGATCAACGCGCCCATGCAGGGCACGGCCGCTGATTTGATCAAACTAGCCATGATCGCCGTTCAAAACTGGCTCACGCAGGAAAAGCTAGAAACGCGCCTGATCATGCAAGTGCATGATGAACTGGTACTCCAGGTCCCCGATCATGAGCGGGCACGCGTCAGCGAAGCGCTTGGCCCACTCATGACCAACGTCGCCAAACTGAAAGTGCCATTAGTCGTCGACATCGGCATTGGCCCGAACTGGGATGAAGCCCATTAACACCGTTGAGGATCACATGGCGACCAACCCTATCGATGAAAACCAGTGTCCGCTCTGCGGTGGCAACAATCACTGCGGGGCACATGCCGACACCCCCTGCTGGTGTTGTAGCGTAGGCATTCCGCAGGGGTTGCGTGATCTGGTGCCCGCCGAAAAGCAAATGAAGGCCTGCATCTGCCCACAGTGCGTCGCAAAGTTCCAACAGTCACAACAGCAGCAATAAAAAAGGCCTGCGGTTTGATCCACAGGCCTCGATCTGTGAGTGCGCGCGTTGACCTTCAGTTGGCCGCAAACTCGAATGAGTCTGCAAAGAACGCGTCTTCCGGCAAATTAGCCTTTCCAATGTAGTCCGTCCGGGCGGCCGCAATCATCCCTGGCGCGCCACAGGCATAGACTTCATGACCCGATAAATCCGGGAAGTCCGCCAATACGGCTTGATGTACCAAACCGGTACGTCCGGCCCAGCCCGGCGTAGTTTCCGGCTCCGACAGCACCGGAATGAAGGTGATGTGGGGATACTGCGCCGCCCAGGCTTGAGCAACCTCAAACTCGTACAGACCGGCACGATCTCGGGCGCCCCAGTAAATATGCATCGGACGATTCAATTCTAGGTACAGCGCCTCCAGCACAATCGACTTGATCGGCGCGAAGCCCGTACCACCCGCCAGAAGGACCATCGGCTTGTCCGATTCGCGCAGGTAGAAGCTGCCATGCGGACCATTGAAGCGCAGGATATCGCGCACCTTCATCGTACTAAACACCTGATCGGTAAACAGACCACCCGGCACATGACGCACGTGCAGTTCAATGGTCGCGGCATTGTGCGGTGGATTGGCAATCGAGAAACTACGGCGTTTGCCATCCTTGAGCAGGATATCGATGTATTGACCCGCATGGAACTGAAACACTTCCGTCGCTGGCAAACGCAAGGTAAGCACCGCCACATCGGCGGCCGGTTTTTCCAGACCTTCAATACGGCTTGGTAGCGTCTTCACGGGAATATCCGTGGCACGGCGCACATCTTTTACTTCCACCGTCACATCGGTCTGTGGCACGGCACAGCACAGCAGCGCAAAACCGGCTTCGCGATCAGCCGCTGTCAACGTGGTTTCACTGGCCTTGCCATGGTCTACGGTACCTGACGTGATTTTAGCCCGGCACGCGCCGCAGCCACCGGTACGGCAGCCATAGGGCACCAGCAAGTCGTGCCGCAGCGCCGCTTCCAGAACGGTTTCATGCCCGTCTGCGCGAAACGAAGCATTAATCGGATTAAGTGTCACCTGATGTGTCATGTTGAATCCTGTATCAGCGATAAAATACGGTATGCCTCATGAAACGATGCCGCCGCGACGGGCGCTACCGCGCCGCTTTCGCCAGCCACGACTACTCCTGGCCGGGTGTGGTGATGTCGCTGCGCGTATTGCCGCAGAGCTCGGACGACGCTACCGGATCCGTGCCATCCTGCGGCACACCCCCGACAGTCCGGCTTGGGCCCGCTGGCGCAGCCTCGGTGCCATACCGGTCAAAGCCGATCTCGACAACCGCACCAGCCTCAAACGATTGCGCGGCATCGCCGACCAAGTGATCTACCTTGCGCCTCCTGCGGACACCGCCACCTCTCAGCCCATCGATGCACGCCTGAACCACTTTCTGGCAGCGCTTCATGGTGCCGGCAGTCTACCATGCCGACTGGTACTCATCGGCACCACCGGCGTCTACGGCAACTGTCAGGGCGCGCTCGTTCATGAAACGCGACTCATAAATCCGCAGACCGCTCGCGGCCAACGCCGTGCCGCTGCCGAGGTCACCCTGCGCCGCTGGGTCAGAACGCATACGCGATCCCGGAGAAGCGCAACCAAGCACCCAGGCAGCAATGCCGGAAGCATTCTGCGCGTACCCGGTATCTATGCCGGCAACCGGCTGCCCATCGAGCGTCTGAAAGCCGGCACACCCGCCCTGCAAGCAAGCGACGATACCTGGACCAACCACATTCACGCCGACGATCTGGCCCGCATCAGCTGGCTCAGCCTCACCCGGGGCAAATCACTACGCACCGTCAACACCAGCGACTGCAGCAGCCTTAAAATGGGCGACTGGTTCGATGCCGTTGCCGATGCCGCCGGCCTCGCCCGACCGCAGCGCCTACCACGCACCGAGCTTAAGGCACAGGTTTCCCCCATGCTCTACTCGTTCATGTCAGAATCGCGCCGGCTCGACAACAAACGACTGCTCAAAGAACTCCGTATCCGGCTCCGTTATCCCACGGTGCATGATTTTCTCGCCACTCTGAAGGTGCCCCCATGCTGACCCTCAAAGCCTTTCACATTATTCTGGTCGTGAGCTGGTTCGCCGGCCTTTTCTACCTGCCGCGCATTTACGTCAACCTCGCCGCCGTACCCGACACGCAATCGGCCGAATATCAACGGCTGCTCGGCATGTCGCGCCGCCTCTACAAATTTGTCACCCCCATTGGCATTGGTGCTGTGGTGCTGGGCCTCTGGCTCTGGTTCGGTTACGGGTTTACCGGTGGCTGGCTGCACGCCAAAACACTGCTCGTCGTGTTTCTGCTCGGTTATCACTTTTATTGTGGTCACCTGTACCGCCAGTTTGCCGCCGGCCAAAACACCCACAGCCATATCTGGTATCGCTGGTTTAATGAGATTCCGGTACTCATTCTCACGATCATCACGCTCCTCGTCGTTCTCAAGCCGTTCTAACGAAAGTACCTCATGCACATTTTTGCCCCCTGCCCACGCGGCCTCGAAGAGCTGCTGGTCGCCGAATTCAACACCTTCGGTCTCACCCAGGTCGAACAGGTAGGCGGCGGTATCCGCGCTCGCGCCACGCGGGAGAGCCTCTACCGTGCCAACCTGCACTCGCGCTTTGCCTCGCGTATCCTCGTGCGTCTGGCCGTTGGCGCGTATCAGAAAGAAGACGACCTCTATCAGATGGCTCGCAAAATCGCCTGGCACGAATGGTTTGATGTCAGTCAAAGCTTCAAGGTAGCGACGACGGCTGTGAAGTCACCGCTGAAGAGCCTGGATTTCTCCACACTCCGCATCAAAGATGCCGTGTGCGATCGATTCCGTGCCGACCGTGGCAGCCGCCCCAACGTCAGCACCGACCATCCGGATCAGCGCATCCAGCTCTTCCTGTCCGAAACCACCGCCACCCTCTATATCGACAGCTCGGGCGACCCGCTCTGGCAACGTGGCTACCGTGGTGCCGCCGGCCAAGCCCCGCTCAAAGAAAACCTGGCGGCCGGCCTCGTCGCCCTGGCTGGCTGGAACGACATCGATGACAACGGCAATTTGAAATACGACACCTTCCTCGACCCCATGTGTGGCAGTGGCACCCTGGTCATCGAAGCCGCCTGGATGCGCGCCAACCGCGCACCGGGTCTCAACCGCCGCTTTGCCTGTGAACGCTGGGCCGATGCCGACCGCACACTGTGGACCCAACTACGTACTGAAGCCCGTGCTGCCGTTCGCCCGCTACCGCATCAGACACTCTTTGCCAGTGATGCGCACCCGGGTGCCATTGCCGCTACACGCCGTCATCTGGAACAGGTTGGGCTGCTCACCGACGTAACGCTGGAACAAGGCGACTTCGTTGGCCGTGGCGCGCCCGCCACCAGCGGCCTGCTCGTCAGCAACCCGCCCTACGGTGTACGCCTCTCCGAACAGGAAGCACTTCAAGCCGAATACCCGGAATGGGGCCGCACCCTCAAACAGCAATTCAGCGGCTGGACCGCGGCACTTTTCACGGCTGACCTGGCACTGACCAAAGGCCTGGGCCTCAAACCGCGCCGCCGTTTCCCGCTCAAGAACGGTGCATTGGAATGCCGGCTGTTTGTGATTGATCTGGTGGCGGGTTTTCACCGGCGGCAGAAGCCCTAATAAAGGCAGCAACCAAGTCATGATCCATATAGGAACAAGCGTACTGCGGTCCAGCTTTTCACCATACCCGCATGAATACGGTAGGTCTCTACTTGCTCATTAATGTATTGAATGACTTCCTTTTTTTCACACAACGAATTGATTAAAGGCGCTGCGGCGGGGCTGGGGTTGATACCCTTGTTTTCTAGTCCATAAATTGCATATGCAAAGGATCTACAGTCATTACGATAAGACGGCATCTGATCCAATTCCTTGTCAACTTCAGCCACTCTCTGTAACAAAAGATTCAACATGGTTTGGTTGTTGCGACCCAACGCGACGTCAACATTTAGGTAACTCAACTTCATCCCACCATCAAGAAATAATTGGACTACTTTTACATCCCCGTTAACAATAGCACTATGTAGCGCAGACCGATCCCACAAAATGCCCTGATTAGCTAATTCTTTACGTGGATCTTCGCTGGTTTCCTTCTTAACATTTTGTAAATTATGGTCAATGGAATCAGCAAGCAATCCAATTTGAGACATACCAGAACTCTGAATACCCAAAGACACAACAGAAGTCGTCAACAGCAATGCAAAGGCCACTATTGCAGTTAGTAGTTTATGACGAAACACTGTTTCCAAATGGCGTTCGAGCTTAGCGCCAAATGATATGCGCTCAGGGGGAGGTGCTTTAGGAGTCTCCCCTGTTTCTGCATAACGCACAACTGAAGCAATATAGTCCACGCGATCAGAAATTGGCGATTGAAACGCATCCACCCACTGTGCTGCCGAAACAAAAAATTCTATTTTTTTACCAGGCGTTACCTCCCTAATGCGCAGAGGAATTATAGTTTTTTGGTAAGTAAAAGCTCTCTCGACTTCATGTGTGACAGCGTCCGATTGGTTTGCATCACTTGTCAAAACCAGCAAAAGCACTGAACACTGCTTAATTCCAGCAATAATTTCTGTTCCATATAAACCACCAGGCTTTACATCTCTAGGTGCGATCCAACATGAAACTCCGACCTTCTCAAGCCGTTCACACAACTCAAAAGCTACGGCTTTGTCTTTGGAAGAGTGTGATATAAAAACCGACTTACCCATTATCTATCCCATCTTATATGCTTAACTTATCTGACTTATTCTTTGTTTGTGCCAAGCCAACTTGCAGCCGTAGCAATCCATCATTTAAGTGATGTTTAGTTTTAATGCCTGACACAAGGCATTTGACTTTTTGCAAAAAAACAACCGATTCATTTAACTCAATATTCTGCCGAATGTATTTGGCACAGAACTCCATGTCGTCTTCACTCAATTTTTTTGTCACATAGAATGGCAAAATCTCTTCGAACTTTATGAGTTCAGGATCGCGGATGTTTTTCATACCCAAACACCACGAGTCATTGCGACTTGAGATAAGTGAGGGCTGCATTAACTCGTAGCAGCACCGCATTACTTGGTTCCGGTGAAATGCTGGCCTTTTGCTTGTCACAATAAGCAACTATGATTTCTCGGATTTTTGCCGGATTGCCATGAGAATCATATGCAATTGGAGCATAAAGCGATGCACATTCTGGAATGTTGCCATCCATGCACTTGTTCACGTTTACAGAGGCATCGTAATAAATGGCTCGACCATTATCTTTCATTAAAGTGTTCACGCATCTGCCAGAATCATCGTAGAAAGCAATCGTTTTCCGGTATTCCGCCTGCTCTTCATCGTATTTCTTTTGATGTTTATTCTTCTCGGTTTCGTAGGCACTGATGACCGTTGACGTCGCGCAAAAATTCTTCAACACGATTTTCTCCCCATCGTTGAGAGGAATACCTTGCTCCTGACCCGCGTAAGACCACCCATCGATGAATCGCGAACATGATTCGTCATTCTTTTGTGAGTCTGACTGGTTGCGCTTATAGTCGACAAATAGATTAACGAGCTGAACTTTATTTTCATGTCCAACTCGACGTATGTCATTAAAGTCCCATGGCATGCCACCCTGCAAAAAGAGGCTAATCGTTTTCTCATCTCCCCGTGCTATCGCATTGTGAAATTTTGAGCTCTCCCACATCACGCCGAGATTCGCCAATTCCTTTCGAGGGTCTGTACTTGTCTCTCTTTTTACATTAGCTTGTAACGCCAGCAATGCAACCAGCATTAGAGTCACTACACCAAATGCACCGGCAAAGGACAAAGCCTTGTGACGGAAGGCTTGCTCAAGAAACTTTTCAGATTTTGCACCAAACGTTATTCGTTCAGGTTTTGGTTTGGGAATCTGCTGTCCACTAACCGAGGCACGCACAACTGCAGAAATGTAATCAACACGATCTGCAATCGGCGACTTGAAAGCATCAACCCATTGAGCATTAGAAACAAAAAACTCAATTCCCTGCCCTGGCATCACCTCACGAATTCTTAATGGAATGATAGTCTTTTGGTAGGAAAAGGCTCTTTCCACTTCGTTTGACACGGCTTCTGAGCGATTGGAATTCTCCGACATGATCAAAATGAACACGGGGCATTCGGAAATACCTTTAATGATTTCAACACCATATGAGGCGCCCGGCGGGACATCACGGGGTGCGATCCAGCACCCAATTCCTACCTTCTCTAGGCGATCACACAAATCGAACGCGATCGCCTTGTCCTTTGACGAGTGTGAGATAAATACAGAACGGCTCATGGTGGCTTCCGTCAATTAACTATTAATTCGGATGATTTTTATTGAGGCTCACCGCACTCGCCGCAGAAGTGATCATCAGCACCAATCTTTGCGTGGCATTTCGAACAGGTCCGATCATGCGTTAACTGCTGCTGTGCCTGGCTTACAACCTTTCGCGTCTCCTCAACCCCTTTCGCAATGACACTAGGAATCAAGGACTGCAAGCTGATGGATTCACAACCTTCGCTTGATGATAGGTAAATGATGCACAGGCCACGGATCATCACCATCAACAAAGCACTCGAAACAGCCAGAAACAACGCACCATTTCCGAGCGTAACCGCTAGCATATTGCCTGACCCGCCGCCCAGCATCCCATACATCAGACCATTTAGGCTTATGCCACTACCGAAAATTGCACCGTAGCCACCAATGAAGGATGTACTGACAGTGGTCATGATAAGGCTACCGGCACCGATAACTGCATACACAATACCGCTAATAATCGATACAAATAGAGTAAGGAGCAGCATTTTGATAACCACGGAGAGCAAGTTCTTCTTGGCGATAGCCAGAACCATCCGGAAAGCTTTGCTTGTGCTCTCCCCGCTCCAAATAGCCGGCGCGGCCATTGGATAAAAGATGTAACCAAAGAAAAACGCACCGAGACCAATGAGTATTGAACCAATCGGCGTAACTGCTGTAAGAAGAATAGGCCCCAAGTATGGAATTTTGCATAGAAACAGCAATAAACCAATCGCCAATAACACACCAGCTCCCACCAACCATGCAAGAAGCCCGATAAGTATTAGCCTATGGCTAGACCCTAGTGACAAAGATATAGCACCTGCAAATGAAATCGGGCTGCCCTTCGCGTGATACAAATTTTGAATGCCCACTGCGTTAAAGCCGTAAAAACAGATACCTGCCGACAGAATAGCCCCCGTACCCATGAGATAAAAGTTTCCGGGGCCCATTGCTGAGAAAATGATAAAAACCAACGCAGCCACTGCTCCAGTTCCCACGAGCGCTAGCACACCGCGCCAGTCATAGAACGCCTTGGTGGCATCTAAAAGCGAAAAACTATCTTTGATTTGATTTTGCAGATTCATTTTGATTCCTTATTGCTGCCCAAGTTGACGCTTAAGCTCTAGCAAGCGCTGGCGGTTGATATCCTGCTGGTTTTGAGAGGTCTTTTTCTGCGTCTGAGTAGTACTCACTCCGGCCGCAGGCGTAGGCGCTGTCGCAACGGCGGGAGCAGGCGTGTTTTGAATAGGATTGACACTGACCAGGTTTGGAACTGGTTGAATTTGTTGTTGCGGTGGCACCAACACCTCTGTTCGCTGCGGCGAAACAGGAATTGCTTCAGGTAATGTTGGTTGTTGTGTTGCTTTCTGCGGAGCTTCTATGCTTTCACTCGCCATGTACCAGCTAATACCAAATGCAGCGACAATCGCCGTCAGGGTAGCTGCTATGAATGGTTTGTAATATCGGCGAACCATCGAAGGCTCATCACATTGCACCAGTTCATTTCTATACGCCTCCTCAATATTTTTTGCCGCAGCCTCATCATCGGATTGCTCATTAGATTGCTGGGTTTTAGCATCAAATAATTTGGATTCTTCTAGAACCTCGACAGCCACTGGATGTTCAGTGATAACAACGAGCTCTACCACATCCACTTCTGGCTCTTTGTCCAAAACCTCGAAATCTGAACTTTTAGCCGTAACAACTTCAACCACTCCTACGGGGTCTGAAAAAACGTCCGTAGCATCATCACGCGATTCCTTTTCGACTTTTACCTCATGATGGTTCACTAACGAAGTTCCGCATGCGCCACAGAATTTCTTGTTATATAGAACTGGTGCATTGCATTTAGGGCATTGACGTTCTGAATCTTGTGATTCGATTAGGTTGCAACCACATTTTTTGCAGAATTTGGCATCAGACTTTAGTTCTGCCCCACAATCTGGACACGTTTTCATTTTAAGTACCATCACTTGAACAAATTATTCAGAAAGTCGAGAAACGGATTACCAATGTTGTTGGTCGTCTCACCAACGATAATGATGTCCGTACGCCTATTTAAACGTCGGCCACTTTCGCTCGAGTTATCTGCCACTGGTCGACTCGTGCCATAGCCAACTGCTTTAAGACGTGCTTTTGGAACGCCTCTATCTACCAGAGCCTTCATGACTGTTAGCGCACGCAGTTCAGACAAATCCTGATTAAACGATGCGCTTCCTATAGCATCGGTGTGTCCCTCGATAATTGCATTCTTCTTGGTTTTGCTCAGCATGATATTGGCGACCTGATCAAGAAACTTCTGGCCACTTGGTTTTAGCTCATATTTTCCCGAGTCAAACAGAATTGAGTTCGCCGAACTGATTTCCACGCCGCGTTGCGTTTGCGTGATGGTTACACCGTCCTGACTCTGTGTTGTCGCACAACCTGTCACGAGGGCCACCATCGATACCAATATAGCTAGAAATACACGCTGTAGTTTGAACATGCTCTTTGATACCTTTCGTATTTTCACGAGACTTACGACTACCTTTCCCTTTTCATTGCGACGTAACCAGAGAAGTTCACTAAAGCCCCAAATAAAACGGCCGGGATTCCCCCGGCCGTTTTCTCCTTATTTAGAAACTAGTCGCTTGAACCACTGGTTCTCAATGCCTTAAGAAATTCATGAATTCCACTTTCTACGGCGCCAATATAGCGTTTCAAAAGCTGCGATTTTTCCTCAATCGAGTAATCAAAGTATTCTGCCGACACTGACACCTGCTTTTCCTCCAAATCCACCATGATCTTTGCCGATTTCAAGTCACCGGTTGCTTTCGTCGCAGCCATGACGCAGTTTACGTATTCTTCTTCTGTTTCTATGGGATAGAAATTAGGGAACAAGACTGTCACAAATCCAGGGTCCTCCTTATCGAAAATCAGTAAAAATTTCCCATTCCCGTCAGTAAATCTAACAACTACCCCATTCTCACGCTCTGCTTTATCTTCATGCTTCAGCCCTAGCGCATCCAAGCCCTCACAATATGCTTGAACCAATTTTTCCATATTCAATGTTTTCATGTTGTACTCTCAATCAGAAATGAGTTGCAGTAATTTGGCTTGATTAAGTACCGAACACTTTCTTAATTCGTCCGCAATCAAGTCCAGTTTTGGTCTGTTACGCTTGATAGTCGTCATCACCTCGTCATACAGTTGCTTTATCAAAGCCTTGGCTTCAGTATCATCGTCACTCTCTCCCCACCAGTTAGGGTCGGCCTCACTAAAACCGTACTTATATAAGTAGGCTTTCGCCATGCGGTTTGCGACTGCCAAGTCACACCGTTCTGTCCACCCGCCTGCACCTGTAGAAACCTTGGCAGCACCAAAGACAATCTCTTCTGCCGCACGGCCTGCCAATGCAACCCTGATGGAATCCAACAAAGATTCTCGTGTTTCCGACAGTTCATTCCTGGTTGAAGCTACAAACCCAAGCGCGCCATCGTTACTCGGTATGATTGACGCCAAGCGCACATGGAATTTTGTATTAGGTTGCAGCAGTCCCATAAGCGCATGGCCCGCCTCATGGCATGCCGTTGCATATAGCTCACTTTCATGAAGTGGTTTACGTTCAGCATCAGCTGGGATACGGTAGATCTCTGCAATGATGTCCTCTTTGCAAATATCACGCATACCGTCCAACCGTGCCCGTCTACGCGCGCCACGAACCATAACCTCGACATCTGCACCAGTCAAACCCAAAGAGTTTTCAGCGCACTCCGTGTATTCCTTTTCTGAAATATTGACTGGATATTTTGAGCATACAGCCTTATAAAGCGAGGCTAGCGCATCTACGCCAGGCCTTTGGAGCTGAATAATTCGATCCAGTCGACCAGACCTGCGTAAAGCCGGGTCCACTTTTTCAGGGTAGTTCGTGGCAGCGATCACAATGACTTGATCACGATCTTCAAAACCATCGAGTTCTGTCAGCAAATTGTTAAGGAAGTCCGTGTTGTAGCTTGCGTTCTGACCGGTAAATGTTTCTCGATTACCAACTGAATCAATTTCGTCGATAAATACGATAGAGGGTGCTGTCTGGCGCGCCAGACTGAACGTTGCGCTCATTTTTGCGAGGCATTCATTAAGACCATCACCCCCCATCCAATCAGATGTCGGTGCCACCGGTATGAAATTCACCCCAGCTTCGTAAGCGATTGCTTTTGCGATTGTTGTCTTACCTGTACCCGGAGGACCAACAAGTAACGCTCCCTTATCCACCTCATCCCAGGTGATCTTGCCGTTCCGTGCTAGTTCGATGTCATTAAACAGCTGTTTAGCCCAGTTAACGGCACTATCAACCCCGTGTAGATCTGACAATTTTTTTGCCGTGCCGAATGATTGCGACATACTGTTCTGACGAGCAAGCTGCTCTAGACCAACAATCCAGTTTTTTTGGCTCAGCGTACTGGCAACAATCAGCTCTTGAGGTCCAACCCATTTCACCCAATCTCTCGCAGATTCCGGAACTAGGCACGCTCCATGAAAATTCTTTGAAAACGCTTGGAGACGATCATAGTTGAGATGCGGAATTGTCAGGTAGCCATCTTCTCTGACTAACGAGGCAAACTGCCTCGGCAAGGCAGATTTTGACGTGCACATCAAAAGAATTCCTGCGGGTTTCTTTCTAGAAAGCTGGACAATTTTATCTGCAAGGGGTGCAACGCCCTCTCCTTCCAATACAATGATTTCAAAACGTTTCAGTGAATCATGCGTCGAAATCGCTTCATAGATCGAGTTGGCATACGAAGGGTATGGGTTCTCAAGCAGGAATACCGGCAAAAGACTATTTTCTTTCGTCACATTTTCAATATGTTCTGCAATCGGATCTAGCAAAAAGTGCCAGATCTGCATGTCCACACTTACTTTTTTGCTGTCTACGTATCCTGTTGACTCGATCTTTTTGTGTAGTAAGGCTTTGATCTTTGATTCATCTAGCGATGTAGTTCCCATTCCAGCTCTCACAAGGTCAGGAGGAAATCCCTCACGCCCTTTGATTGCACACAACGACCAAAAGTTCATGGTGCGCTATACATAGCTAGATTGTCTGCCCTAAGAAGTGAACCTTTAGCTTCAATTTGCAATCAAAGGAGAGCGCATGACGCCAAGGAAGCCTAAAAAATAACTGTCGCAAAATTGGGAGCACATATGTCCAGAATCTGCAGTTTTATCGATGAATTACTTGAAAACTTCTTTTTCTCAAGCAAGGCATGGCCGTTTTTTGCTAAATGCATGCTTAAAGTCGCGCCTCCTCATGTCGACGAGCAGGTACTTTGCAACATCAACAAATTCTTAACTCCAGAAGCTTCACAAAGCAGCGCGAAGGATGCCACTGCAGGCCAGAAAGCAATGGCCTTTCGGAATGGCGCTGTTTTCTTAGCGCTTATGGGTATCGCAACCTTCTATTTGGCCATCCTTCCATATGCAGCAACCATCCAGGAATCCGTTGGATTCTCACTGGCTGTGGCTGAAGCAGTTTTTTTTGTGATTACAGCATTACTCGTAAATTATCTAATTCACAAAAAAGCGCAATGGACACAAGCTCGCTCCGAGTCAGAACATAAGCGATATGAAAGACTGGAGTATTTAGTTCACCAAAAACACGCAACAGACGAGCTTAAAGTTGAATTCCGGAATCACCTTACAGAACAAATAGGTTATAACAAGGAACGATTTGAAATGTACGAATCTATTGAGAAGGGGTCATCCCGTTTGACTTGGGCTCTATTTGCCTTCACATTTGCCGCAGTGATTGGTCATTTGTTCTTTCATCACGAGTGGCTCCTTCTGGTGACTGCTGGTTTTCCTGTCATTGCGGCATCGCTTCATGCGCTTAACTCCTTAACAAACGTACAGCGTCTCTCGGATGATCATAAGCACATCTTAGAAAAACTTGAAACGATTCATAACGACAAAAAGGGAGACTTGGTTTCCAGCGCTGCCCGACTGCATTCTGTACTTACCAATAACGACTTGATCTGGGCACAAAAAACCCTAGACAGCCAAGTGACACCTCCCTAAGAGCGTGCATATCTCATATGAAATACATTAAAAAACCCATTCCGGTTTCCGTCGAATTTGCATCAACCTCGGGAACCATTCAAACGCTTGAAGGTTTTGTTGATTACTGCACTGGGGATGCAATCGTCACAGGTGCGCTTGGTGAACGCTGGCCTATCAGGCGCGCGACATTCGAAAGCACCTACGAACCTTGCGATGGGTCCATCTTCGGAAAACATGGCGCTTTCAAGAAGAAAAGAATTCCCGTCTCTGCAACGAAGATAGATTCATCGCAGCAAGTAGTGCTTGCTAGCGGGCAAACCCTTCAGGGCGCCCCAGGGGATTGGATCATACAAGATGATGCAGGCAAGCGCTGGGTCGTCTCAAAAGATGTGTTTGACAAAACTTACGAGCCACTAACCGATGAACAACCATGACACAGCGTAAATTACTCGCCATCGATGGTGGCGGAATTAGAGGCATGATTGCCCTTCGAGTTTTAGCGAAGATTGAGGCGATTCTTAGAGAGAAATTTTGCCGACCGAATTTAGTGCTCTCTGACTACTTTGACTTCATTGGCGGGACAAGTACTGGCGGGATCATCGCTGCGGCCCTTTCTATTGGTATGCCTGTTGAAGCGATTGAATCGTTTTACCGTAACCAGGGGGCTCGAATATTTTCTCCCACCAAGAATCGTTTTAAACATTGGTTTTATGCCAGATACGATGCGGCCGCACTCACCCAGGAAATCAAGAAAGTTTTTGGGGAGAGCACAACACTCGGGTCAGACAAGTTAAAAAGCCTTTTGATGCTCGTGATGATGAATGGCACCACGGCGTCACCCTGGCCCATATCGAACAACCCTAACGCCAAATACAACAATCCGGCGTTCGGAGACGAAAACAACCTGAACCTCCCGCTCTGGCAACTGATCCGTGCCAGTACCGCAGCACCGTACTTCTTCGAGCCTGAAGAAATCAGCATAGGATCAAGCAAGTATCTTTTCTATGACGGTGCCCTTACCTCACTTAACAACCCAGCGTTTAAGCTTTTTCAGATGGCTACGCTACCGGCGTATGGACTGGGTTGGGATACTGGGCCGGACAAACTCCTGCTGGTTTCCGTTGGAACAGGTCAAATCCCCAAAGAAATACAGAAGTTACGCCTTATAGACAAGCAGATCGGTTCGGTTGTTGCGAATGCGATGCAAAACTTAATGTTTGCAAGCGGAGAAGAGGTTGATCTTCAATGCCGTTGCTTCGCAAAAGTTCTTGCAGGCCTCCCGATTGACAGCGAGGTAGGCGACTTAATTCACACGCCTACTATAGGCAACCCCCATTATTCATACATGCGCTTCAATGCAATTCTTACCCCAAAAGGTCTCGCGCCGTTTGGCTGCGACAATCTTCTTGAAAAAACCAATTTCCATCTCGATGACATCACATCTCTAGATGCATGCGCATCTGTGGGAGATGCAATCGCTGAAAAATTGTTGTTGCCAAATCTTTTTGATCAATTCCCCCCCCCATCAAAGCACGACTGAGGGCACAAGGTATGCATTTTTTTATTCCCGTTAATAGAGAAGCAGTAGTCACATGAACGAATATTACGATGTATTTATTAGCTATAGACGCGGCCAACCTGCGACTGCCCGCCTCATAAAAAATGTGTTGATTGAACGCGGGTTCCGGGTTTTTTTGGATGTAGATGACCTCCATCAGTGTTTTTTTGACGAGCGTCTAGAGACTGTCATTAGAACCACTGGGAATTTCATTTGTCTTATTACTCCCGGGTCGCTTGAGCGTTGCAACGACACTGATGACTGGGTTCGCAGGGAAATTGAAACCGCCTTCGATTCAAATTCGAATATTGTTGTTGTGAATCAAGATCAACATTTGGACTGGTCGAAAATACAACTTCCTCCATCACTCCATCGATTGCCTGCCATCAATGCTGTATTGTTTGACCACACCTACTTTTCTGCCTTTGTAGAGGACCTTTCCAGCCGCCTAAAAATGAGCGCTGCCGAGGAAGCCAAGAAGACATTTTCTCACCTCGATCGCATTGCTTTATCCCAAGAATTTATTAACTGGCAGAATCAAGTTTTACATGACTTTTATCATCCCAACCTTTCCACGTATCCCAAATTAGATTCTTTTCCTACAATTCTTGGTAAACGCTACCCACTACTGATCTTTCCAGCTAGCGAAGCTAACCTATCTTTTAGGCACAACCAACTAGGCCCTCCCAGACTCATTGAAAGAACTGTCCGAGAATTGCCCAACAGCAACTCTCAATCAGATTTACCCGGATGGGTAAGCAACGGCCCCTTGGGGAAAATTCGTTGCGACTACTATTGGTTACTTTCTTTAACAGGCCGTGTTCGCAGATGGAATATGCGCGGGTTTGCACTTTCTTCCTTAAAATTGAACGCGCGGGGAGAAGTAGAAGCCATTGAGGCTGAATTGTGCACCTACGGTGAAAATTGCCTTACGAGTCACCTGCTGGGCCATCAACTTTTATCGTCGTTTCTTGATGGACGTGACCCTTCAAATGCAATCCGCAATAGGCCTGAAATTTCCTGGGAATCCGTTGGCAACCCTCAAGAGGCGACCCTAATGCGCCTCACATCAAGCGAACCATTTTTGCCGCTTATAAGCGTTCAGGCAATAGTCGTTTATCGGGATCCCAACGAGGACGAATGGAAAGTAGTAGCCATGCTGAGAGAAGGTGATTTAGCGGCAGCCGCAGGATTTTGGCAGTTCCCACCTGCAGGAGGCTTTGAAATATATGGTCGAGAAGATGAAGAACATGAACACATACTGTCTCAATTTGATATCCGACTGGCTATCATTCGCGAATTCCTAGAGGAAATTTATGGCGATGTCGATATGGCTTGCGAGGATGCCGAAGATGCTTCGAGTCACCACAGCGGGTCTACTGGCTATCAAAAAGTCATGCAGTCTTTGAAGAAAGGATTGCTTAACATTCACCTGCTAGGTGTCGTCACTGATTTAGTAAGCCTACGCTCAGAATTCTCTTTCGTGATCATTCTGGATGACCCTGAATTATTTCAACTAAGCTACACAGTAACCCCAGACAAAGCCAAACCCCGAAAGGCGTGTTGGTTGCGCGGGAGCCATGAAGGCAAACGGCTCATGGAATTTTCCATATCTGACATTTCTCGTCATGTCGCAGATAAAACTTGGCATTCCAGCAGCGTAGGGATGCTCAAGCTTCTAGCTAACGTATCAAACGATTCATTTGGTTGGTTTAGGCAAAAGCACCAAGATTTCCCAAAGATTGACCTTTAAACAGGATTTCCTAACTGCCCGAATTCCACGATTTGCAAATACCCACCAGCAATAAATCAAACTACGGCACCTACAATCCTTATGCAAGAAGCCACTATTATTCTCAACGGAAAATCTATCTCTAACCAGCTGGTTAGAGATGCCATCCATTCTATTCGCGCTGAAGGCCACCCAATCAGGGTGCATGTTACCTACGAAGCTGGTGATGCTGAGCACATAGCCTTTTCTCATGCCCAAGACCCAAATGCCATCGTTATTGCGGCCGGAGGAGATGGCACAGTCAATGAGGTTCTTAACGGCCTTATGCGGCAGGCTTCACCACAATGCACCATGGGCATTATCCCGCTGGGTACTGCGAATGATTTTGCAACCAGCGCAGGAATACCTATTGGTGACCCATACAGCGCCCTAAAACTTGCCGTTAAGGGCGAGCAAATACCCGTTGATGTTGGCACGATGAACGGGCGGCACTTTCTCAACGTGGTGAGCGGCGGATTTGGTGCTGAAGTGACCACTTCAACACCATTAGCACTCAAAAAGGCCATTGGCGGCTCTGCATACGCAATAGAGGCGCTGCTGAAATCCTTAAGCCATGCCACATACTCCGGCCGTCTGATTACACACGATCAGGCATATGAGGGAAAAATCACCATGCTGGCCGTTGGCAACGGTCGGCAAGCAGGCGGTGGGGCTCATCTCACGCCACAAGCGTTGATTGATGACGGCCTCCTAGATGTTTTACTGATTCCAGAAGCTCAAAGCTTTAAAGCGGCGCATCTGCTCACCGAGCTCATAAAGCTCAAACTGGACAAGTCACAAGACTATTTTCACTTGCGGCTAAGCAACTTTACGATTGAGTCTGACGTTCCCTTTCAGTTCAATTTGGATGGAGAACCCGTCGTGTCGAACCGTTTCGAATTTGGCGTACTTCCACAGAGGCTACGAATGGCCTTACCCAGAAACTGCGCACTTCTGTCACGCACTTAAGCGCTTTCAAATCCATCCACAAGCTTTCCGTTGCTTTCGCTTTTCATAAATATCTGCTGATTACTGTCACCATAAGTCTGCATTAGACCTTCATTTCAAAGGTTTTTATGCTAAATTTCGGCATTCTTAAGCCTTTACACATCAGGTATGAAAGATCTTCCTCACAACGAGCTTTCTGTTCTGCTCAAGCAGATCGCCAAAAGCGACCAGAAAGCCATTGAAAAGGTCTTCAATCACTACCGTTCGTCGCTATTCGCCTTCATTCGACTGCGCATCCGCGATGAAGAAGCTGCTGATGAGATTCTGAACGACACATTCCTCACTGCTTTCAGAAAACCAGAGCAATACAATGGTAGCTGCGAATACAAAACCTGGCTGTGCGGTATTGCCAAAAACGTTTGTGGCACCTGGCTACGAAAACAAAACACCGGTTTAGCAAAGTCCATCGTCGATGTCGAAGAAGATGTCTTTGAGAACCTTCCGACACCGGATTGGGACATCGTATCAAGACTTGAATCTCAGGAAATGGACGAAATTCTGCGGGAGTGCATCGATAAGCTGCCGGTAACGCATAAGGAGGCGTTCTTCTGGACGTGGTTCGAAGAAGAACCTATGGATATCGTGGCAGAACGCATGGATTGCCCAGTTGGCACCATCAAAAGCCGGCTTTTTAATGCCAGAGTGAAAATTGCAGATTGCGTCAAGGGTGCCTTCAGTTCGGGATGTGTGCATGCCTAACGTTACCCCTAGCGTCGCTGACCAGAATAGATTCGAGCAGTTGCTGCCTTTCTATATCAGCCGTGCTCTGCCAGCTGAAGAACTGGAGTTTATGAGGGGATACATTACTGCATATCCTGATGCATTAGAGGCCATCCAATTTTCAGAGCAACTTAGGCGCGTGATCCGTGACACCGCCAGCAATACCAGCAAAAACGTTGCACTTGATCGCTTGCTAGCCGACATGGCCACCCCCAAAAAGGCCGGTCTGTTTAAGCGTTTTGTAGCCAAACTACGTGCATGGGGCATATCTCCGCCTTTAGCGCTCGCTTTCCTCGTCATTGCAGGCCAAGGGGTCGGCTATGTGATTCAAAAAGCAAACTGGTTTGACACCCCAGTGTCAGCATCAGCTCCCGTAACTGTTCCTCATTTGAGTGTAACAATCAAGGATGGAGCAGACGTTGCTGCGATCGTGGTTGTTATTGAAAAGTTTGGTGGCCGGGTTGTTCATTCTGCAGCATCAAGTGACCTAGGAAAGGTTCTGATCAGCATTATAGACAAGACAAAAATACCCGCGCTCATCGACTCATTGATAGACTCCGGCCTCATCGAATCTGCTGCCGTTCTAATGTGATTTAAACCTTCTACAGCGATTCTTATCACGGCTTACCTGTTCACTTTTGCCCAAAAATGCCCAGGATTGCTGGATGAATTTCGTCACGGTAGATCGTCTCTAGTGAGCAAGTCTCGCTTTCGACATAGATCGAAAACTGGGATGAATCCCTGACCGGAACCCATTTTGTAGGGTTGCCGCTCCACAATAGCCACACCAAGCTCGTGTTGTCTAAACCCTTGTTGTAATCATCCACGGTCGGATTCGTCACCAGATACAGCAGGGTTTCACCGTGAGCCTCTTCGTAGAATCGTATCTGTCTCGACAAGTCCGCCTGGATCTGACTAAGTTGAGCGCTACTATGGCAATAACGAAACTTCGCGTCAACGAACATCGCTTGTGTACGGCCACATTTGAACCTGGACACAATGAAATCCGGCAAAGATCTAAGGTATGTGGACATACCTTTGCCGTAGGTTCCATGCAGTTTCGTTGTGCCGATTTTTTCAGCAAACACTGGTGCAATGTGCTCAACACCTGTCCGTTCCACGGTATATCCAAGCAATCTGAAATGCTCTTCACATGCAGATTCAGCAATGCTGCCTCGTATCTTGTTCTGGGAAAATGAATCGCTCACCATGGCTCCTTGGTTCTACTTAGTTGGCCGAACTCAGGATTTTTGACTTTTCCTTGTCATACTCCTCCTGAGTAATAGCCCCTTCATTCACAGCCTTCTTCAGATCAATCAACTGCTGACCTTTAGAGACTGTTGTCACTTCGCTTCTGACGTGGGCACCACCGCCGCCACAGGCGGTCACCAGGAGAGAAACCGCACCAATCAGTACCACCGTAAGTTTTTTCATTGAAGACTCCGCTTTTAGCCGACATAGCCACCAACTTTATTGCGGCGTATCGCCATAGGTTCAGCAGTGCCCCTGAACTTTCCGTAACCGGCAACGATGAAGCCATCGACATTGTTCGAGCTCTTGAAGCGTCGGGAAATACACCTAATAAAAACGAAAGGGGCTAAACCCTGCCCAGCTAACGTTAGCTTGATGTTCGCGCATCCTTCCCCAACCGCTCAAGGCTCTGCGCCATGGTCTGCATACCCTGCTGTTGCCCTGTCTGCATCACGGACATCAGCTGTGCTGTCTTGTTCTCGCGAATGAGATTCCGCGCGGCCGGAGTGCCCACCAGAATCTCATGCGCCGCCACCCTGCACCGACCCTCTCCATCTGACCGAACCACAAGCTGCTGCGCCACCACGGCGCGCAACACATCAGCCAGCAGCGTCCGAGCCAGATCACGCTCTTCGCCCGGGAACACGTCCAGGATCCGCTCAATCGCCTGCGGTGCGGACGCCGTATGCAGCGTGGCCAACACTAGATGGCCCGTTTCTGCCGCCGTCAGTGCCAAGCGGATGGTTTCAAGATCTCGCATTTCCCCTAACAGAATGACATCCGGGTCTTCCCGTAGCGCGGCTTTGAGGGCATCGGCAAAGGTCGGCGTATCGCGCCCCACTTCACGCTGGGTGATAAGCGCCTGTTGTGGGGTGTAAACAA
>JACCDN010199260.1_pt1 | contig 37043 bp, 33 predicted proteins | sample 7441691 | NCBI WGS metagenome assembly JACCDN01 (sample SAMN15323439, study PRJNA562643) | freshwater metagenome | isolation source: river surface water | place: USA:Blue River Watershed | collected 2017-08-16
GGCCTCCCACAAGGGCCTCCACAAGGGGAAACCCGAGCAGGCTGACCGATAAAATCGGGGCCTCCTTCAGAAACGCCCCGGCGGCCTCTCCATGTCCAGCTCTTTCTCTGACCGCCTGGCGGTCTTGCCGCAGTACCTGATCCCCAAACAAGCCCTGACTGCTTTTGCGGGCTGGGTGGCGGGCAGCCAATGGGGCGGCACGACCACCGGCATCATTGACTGGTTCGTCAAGCGCTACAACGTGAACATGGCCGAAGCTGCCAACCCGGACACGGCCAGCTACAAAAGCTTCAACGAATTCTTCACCCGCCCCCTGCGCGGCGATGCGCGTCCACTGGCTGCGGCTGATTTCGTCAGCCCGGTGGATGGCGCCATCAGCCAGTGCGGCCCCATCACTGGCGATCAAGTCTTTCAGGCCAAGGGTCACAGCTACAGCACTCGCGCCTTGGTAGGCGGTGACGCAGCGCTGGCCGCACAGTTTCAGGACGGTGAATTTGCCACCTTGTACCTCAGCCCACGCGACTACCACCGCATCCACATGCCTTGTGCAGGTCGCCTAACCCGCATGATTTACGTGCCGGGTGATTTGTTCTCGGTGAACCCGACCACCGCACGCGGTGTGCCGGGCCTGTTTGCCCGCAACGAGCGTGTGGTGTGCGTGTTTGAAGGCGAGCACGGCTCATTTGTGATGGTGCTGGTGGGTGCCACCATTGTGGGCAGCATGGCGACCGTGTGGCACGGGGTGGTCAACCCACCGCGCCCTGGGACGGTGCGAGAGTGGACCTACGAGATGGGCAACATCAGCCTGGCCCAAGGTGAAGAGATGGGCCGCTTTTTGCTCGGCTCTACCGTGGTGATGCTGTTCCCCAAAGGGGTGATGCAGTTCAACCCCGACTGGACAGCCACGCGGCCGATTGCCATGGGTGAGGCAATGGGCGCGTTGATTTAATTGGGATCTGACCCCAATTAAACAGGGCCACCCCCGATTCATTGCTTTGTCATACCTGCGAATGCAGGTATCCAGAAGTCATGGACACCCGGTCAAGCCGGGTGTGACATTGGGGGGTCAGATTTCGATCTTGGAGCCCAGCTCGACCACCGCGTTGGTCGGCAGGTTCAAGAACTCGGCCGCAGCGCTGGCGTTGTGGTGCATTTGGGCGAAGAGTTTTTCGCGCCAAGTGGCCATGCCGCCGCCGATGGTCGGGATCACGATGTCGCGTGACAGGAAATAGCTGGTCATCATCGGGTCGAGCTGGTAGCCCTCACCTTCGATGGTGGCCAAGGCCGATGGCAGGTCCGGGTTGTCCTTGAAGCCGTAGTTCACGATGACCTGCCAGCAGTCGTGACCCAGCGGGGTCACTTCCAGGCGCTGCTGGGCATCCATGCGCGGCACTTCGTGGCTGCGCACCGTCACAAACAGGTTGCGCTGGTGCAGCACCTTGTTGTGCTTGAGGTTGTGCAGCAAGGCATTGGGCACATTGCCCGGCTCAGCCGTCAGGAACACGGCCGTGCCCTCGACCCGTGTGGGCGGGGCGACGAAAACCGCCTCTAGAAAATCATTCAGCTTGAGCGCGTCGGAGCGCAGTGACTCATTGAGCAAGCTGCGGCCGTCGTGCCAGGTCAACATCAAGGTGAATACGGCCGCGCCAATGAGCAACGGAAACCAGCCGCCGTCGAACAGCTTGAGCAGATTGGACGCCCAGAAGGCCAGATCGACCACAAAGAAAAAGCCAGTGGCCCCGATGCACAGCGCCAGCGGCAGCTTCCAGGCGTAACGGATCACGAAGAAGGTGAGCACGGTGGTGATGAGCATGTCGGTGCACACCGCAATGCCATAGGCTGCGGCCAGATTGCTGGACGACTTGAACATCACCACAGCCAGCACGATGGCCGTGAACAGGCCCCAGTTCACAAAAGGCATGTAGATTTGCCCGGTGTCGGTTTCGCTGGTGTGCAGCACCTGCAGGCGTGGCAAATAACCCAGCTGGATCACCTGCTTGGTCACGCTGAAGGCGCCCGAGATGAGGGCCTGCGAGGCGATCACCGTGGCCATGGTCGCCAGCCCCACGAGTGGCAGCAAGGCCCAGTCCGGGGCCATCATGAAGAAGGGGTTTTTCACAGCCTCGGGCTCGGCCAGCAGCAATGCACCTTGGCCAAAATAGTTCAAGGTCAGGCACGGCATGACCACGCTGAACCAGGCCAGGCGGATGGGCTTTTTGCCAAAGTGCCCCATGTCGGCATACAGCGCTTCGCCGCCTGTGACACACAGCACGACCGCACCCAAGATGATGAACGTGGTGCCGGGCTCGTTCCACATGAAGCCCAGGGCATAGTGCGGGCTGATGGCGAACAAGATTTCGGGGTGGTGCACGATGTGTGACACGCCCAGCACCGCGATGGTGACAAACCAGACCAGTGTGATGGGGCCGAAGAATTGGCCGATCCCGGCCGTGCCACGCTTTTGCACCCAGAAGAGCCCGAACAGGATCACCAGCGTCAGCGGGATGACATATTTCTTGAAAGCGGGGGAGATGACCTCCAGGCCTTCGACTGCCGACAGCACCGAAATCGCCGGGGTGATGACGCCATCGCCATAAAACAGGCAGGTCCCGAAGATGCCCACCACCAACAGCACTTTGCGCAGCTGGGGCCGGTCTTTGACCGATTGCGAAGCCAGGGCCAACATGGCCACCAAACCGCCTTCGCCGTGGTTGTCGGCGCGCAGCACCAGCACCACGTACTTGACCGACACGATGGTGGTCAGCGTCCAGAAAAAGATGGAGAGGATGCCGTAGACGTTGTCGTGCGTGAAAGGCACATGGCCGGAGCCAAAGACCTCTTTCATCGCATACAGCACGCTGGTGCCAATGTCGCCGTACACGACGCCGATGGCGCCCAAAGTCAATGCGACAAGAGAAGAACGGGTGGAAGACACAGGCAATGACCTGACGCGGGTCAAGCCGGATGACATACAAGGGCGCTATTTTGCGCCCGATTTCAGGCCCGTGTCACCGTCTCTTTGGGGATTTTGTTGCAGCGCAGCAACTTCAGTCGTACACCTCGGCTTCAGGGTCGGTGGCTTCGAGTTCGTAGCTGGCCGCCAGCATGGCCAAACGGCCAATCACGCCATACATGTAAAAGCGGTTGGGCACGCTGGCCCCGGGTTTGACGCCCGGCTGGGGCAGGTGGGGGGTGTCGGCAAAGGCCAAAGGCACAAAACTTGCGCCTGGGGCGTTCAGGTTTTCGTCCACACCGCGCTCGGCGTGGACACGGTAGAAACCACCCACCACATAGCGGTCCATCATGTAAACGACGGGTTCGGCCACGGCGTCGTTGATGCGCTCGTTGGTCAGCACGCCTTCCTGGATGATCACGTCGTTGACGGTCTGGCCGTCCTTGATGACATTCATCTTGTTGCGGGTTTTGCGGTTGAGCGCGTCCAGATCGGCCACATCGCGCACCGTCATGATGCCCATGCCATAGGTGCCGTTGTCGGCCTTGACCACCACAAACGGCTTTTCGTTGATGCCGTATTCCTTGTACTTGCGCTTGATCTTGGTCAGCAGCGCGTCCACATTGCTGCGCAAGCAGTCCATGCCCGTGCCTTCGGCAAAGTTGACATCGCCGCACTGGCTGAACATGGGGTTGATTAGCCACGGGTCGATGCCCAGCAGCTTGCCAAAACGCTTGGCCACCTCTTCGTAGCTCTGGAAATGCTTGGTCTTGCGGCGCACGCTCCAGCCCGCGTGCAAGGGCGGCAGCAGGTATTGCTCGTGCAGGTCTTCCAGAATGCCCGGAGCACCTGCCGACAGGTCGTTGTTGAGCAAGATGGTGCAGGGGTCGAAGTCTTTCAGGCCGAGGCGGTGCTTGCTGCGCACCACAGGTTCGAGCGTCACGCTTTCGCCGTTGGGCAACTCGATGGTGGTGGTTTCCTTGATCTCGGGGTTGATCGAGCCCAGGCGCACATTCAAACCCGCCATGTGGAAGATGCGCTGCAGCTGCGCCACATTGGTCAGGTAAAAGGTGTTGCGGGTGTGGTTTTCCGGAATGATCAGCAGGTTTTTGGCCTCGGGGCAGATCTTCTCCACGGCCGCCTGGGCCGCCTGCACCGCCAAAGGCAGCATTTCGGGGGTCAGGTTGTTCCAGCCACCGGGGTAGAGGTTGGTGTCCACCGGGGCCAGCTTGAAGCCGGCATTGCGGATGTCGACCGAGGTGTAGAACGGTGGGGTGTGCTCCATCCACTCCAGCCGGAACCAGCGTTCGATCGCGGGCATGGAGTCGAGGATGCGCTGCTCCAGCTCATTGATGGGGCCGGTCAGGGCAGTGACAAGATGGGGAACCATGGGCGACCTTTATGGGGCTGAAATGACAAAAACAAAAGAATCATATGGGGCCGGAGAACGCCTTTGCAAGCACTGACCGGACAGAAGCGAGGGGCTTGTGCACCACGCCACAGAAGACCGGGCTCAGCCGCGGACCTCGCCCTCGCCCAGCACCACGTACTTGAGTGAGGTCAGCCCCTCGATGCCCACCGGGCCCCGGGCGTGGAATTTGTCGGTGCTGATGCCGATCTCGGCGCCCAAACCGTATTCAAAGCCGTCGGCAAAGCGGGTGCTGACGTTGACCATGACGCTGGCCGAGTCCACCTCGCGCAAAAAGCGCTGGGCGTGCATGTGGTCGCGGGTCAGGATGGCGTCGGTGTGGTGGCTGCTGTAGTGGTTGATGTGGGCAATCGCCTCATCCACACCGTCGACCAACTTGATGCTGATGATGGGGGCGAGGTATTCCTCAAACCAGTCCTGTTCGGTGGCGTCTTTCAGGTTCGCAGCCGGCACCTGACTCAAAATGGCTTTGGCCTTGGGGCAGCAACGCATCTCGACACCCTTGGCCGCATAGATCGCGCCGATTCTGGGCAGGAATTCGGCGGCCACGCCACGTGCCACCAGCAAACTTTCACTGGCGTTGCAAGGGCTGTATTTTTGGGTTTTGGCGTTGTCGGCCACTTTCACAGCCATGTCGATGTCGCACGGATCGTCCACATAGGTGTGGCAGTTGCCGTCCAGGTGTTTGATGACCGGCACTTTGGCCTCGGCACTGATGCGCTCGATCAGGCCCTTGCCGCCGCGCGGAATGATGACGTCCACAAACTGCGGCATGGTGATGAGCTGGCCCACGGCGGCGCGGTCGGTGGTTTGCACCAGTTGCACCGCATCGACTGGCAAACCGCTCTCGGTCAGCGCCTGCTGCACCAGTTGGGCCAAGGCCTTGTTCGACTCAATGGCCTCCGAGCCGCCGCGCAAAATGCAGGCGTTGCCGCTCTTGATCGACAAGCTGGCCGCCTCAATGGTCACGTTCGGGCGGCTCTCGAAAATCATGCCGAACACGCCAATCGGCACGCGCATCTGACCCACGCGGATACCGCTGGGCACCTGCTTCATGCCGATGATCTCGCCGATCACATCGGGCATGGCCGCCAACTGTTCGCACCCTTGGGCGCAAGTCTCCAGCACTTTGGGTGTGAGTTTCAGGCGGTCCACCATCGGCTCGGCCAAACCGGCTGCGCGCGCGCGCTCCAGGTCTTTCGCGTTGTCCAGCTGCAAAGCATCGGTGTTGGCGCGCAACAAGGCGGCCAGATGGCGCAAGGCCTTGTTTTTGGTGGCGGCCGATGCCTTGGCCATCAGGGCCGAGGCTTTTTTGGCCTGCTGGCCCAGGGTCTGCATGTGTTCAGCGGTGTTCAATTCAGTCATCACCGCATTTTCGCAGATGCAACAGGCCATGCCGAAACGGCAAAATGCCTTCCCACCCAGACAACGGAGCGTGGATACCCTGCCAATTCACGCTGGGGGGCGTCACAAATTTCTGTGATCAAGCGCAGTGGCCCAAACCAGGCCCGCTGCAAGGTCCCGTCACCTGAACTTGGATCCGTCACCCGAGATCAGCCTGTGGTTCGCGACAAGCGATCAGGGGCGCCGAAAGGGCCCCGGACTGAGCGGACAGCATCAAAAAAATATCCATGCTGAATCCAAAAAATTTCAATGCCCCGTAAAAACAGGCAGCCGCTTGCCCGTGAAAGCACGCGCCGCTTCTGCAAAATCTTCTGTCATCAAAGCCAGCACCTGGGTATGGTTTTCAAGTTCCAATGCCGCGTCCAGGCTGCTGGCATCCAGATTGGCCCACATCACACGTTTGGTGTGCTGCGTGCTGTAGGGGCTGTTGGACAGCACCTGACGGGCGCACATCAGGGCATGCTCAAGCAAGTCCTCAGGCGGCAGCACAGCGGCCACCAAGCCGATGCGCTCGGCCTCGGCCGCGCCCACCGGGCGGCCCGTCAGCATGATGTCGAAAGCGCGGGAAGCGCCCACCAGGCGGGGCAAGTGGTAACTGATGCCACATTCACCAGCCGACAGCCCGACCTTGACTGCACCCACATGGAAGCTGGCCGCCGTCGATGCGAAACGGATATCGGCCCCCAAAGCCAGCCCCAAACCTGCTCCGACTGCTGCGCCATTGACCGCAGCGATCACGGTTTTGTCGCTCGAGCGCAAGCGGCGCACCACGCCTTCGAACACCCTTTGCAGGCAATAGGCCCCGGTCACATCCAGGGCCAGCCGCGACTGCTCGTCCAGCACCGATTTCAGGTCCAGTCCGGCACAAAAGGCCTTGCCTTCGCCGGTCAGGACCAAAACGCGCACTTGGGGCTCCGCGGCGAGGGCATCCAGGGCACGGTCCAAGGCCTGCATGGCGGGCACGTCCATGGCATTCATTCGGCTCGCACGGTTCAGCCGCACGATGGCCACATCGGCTTGTGGCCGCTCGACCATCACGGGTTCCGGGTTGTCATGCATGGGTGTCTCCTGTCCGTCAGCGGCCCTTGAAAACGGGCGCGGGTTTGTCCAAAAAGACCGCCAGACCTTGGGCGACATCTTCGCTTTGGCACAGACGGCAAAACTGTCGACCTCGGCCTGCCGATGGGCTGCAGCCCGTGCCGGTCGGATGGGCGCATCCAACGCTGGAGGTGACCCAAGGCCAGCGGGCCGAGGTCCTCGGTTGGCGAGCCATCGCGCCATCCCGGCAGCACAGGGCCATCAGGCGCAGAGGGTGTTGCGGCACAGCGCACGTCCGGGTCGCCTGGCGCAATTGAGTGAATGGGGGTTCAGTCAATTTGGTAATAGGCTGCCGTGGCACCCCGGTTGGCCTTGGCTTTGGCCAACTCGTTGCGAGCCACCACGCGCAGATGGACTTCATCGGGTCCATCCAGAAAATGCATGGCGCGGCCCCAGGTCCAGAGGAAAGACAAGGGCGTGTCAGGCGTCAGGCCCATGGCACCAAACACCTGGATGGCACGGTCAAGTACCCGGGTCTGCAACATGGCGGCCACCAGTTTGATGGCCGAGACATCGATGCGCGCAGCCTGATTGCCTTGCTGGTCCATCAGCCAGGCGGCCCGCAACACCAGCAGGCGGGCTTGGTCAATTTCGACCCGCGAGTGGGCAATCCAGTCCTGCACGTTGGCAAAATCACTCAGGTGTTTGCCAAAGGCGCGGCGCTCCATGGCCCGCTCGCACATCAACTCCAGCGCCAGCTCGCACTGACCGATGGTGCGCATGCAGTGGTGCACACGGCCGGGGCCCAAACGGGCCTGAGCCAACGCAAAGCCCGCCCCTTCCTCGCCCAACAGGCACGACACCGGAACGCGCACGTTGGTGAACGTGACTTCACAGTGCCCCTCCGGCGCATGGTGATGCATGATGGGCACATTGCGAACCATGCGAAAACCCGGTGTGTCCATTGGCACGATGACCATGGCATGTCGGCGGTACGGGTCGGCATCGGCCGATTCATCGGACACGCCCATGACGATGACAAAGGCGCAGTGAGGGTGCTTTGCGCCCGTGGTGAACCACTTGCGGCCATTGATCACGTAATGCTCACCGTCGCGGCGAATGGTGGTCTGCATGTTGGTGGCGTCCGACGAGGCCACATCGGGCTCGGTCATCGCAAAGCACGAGCGGATGTTCCCGGCCAGCAAGGGTTGAAGCCAGCGCTCGTGTTGCTTGGGTGTGGCGAACAGGTGCAACAACTCCATGTTGCCGGTGTCAGGTGCATTGCAATTGAAGACTTCGGCAGCCCAGGGAATACGGCCCATGATCTCGGCCAAAGGCGCGTACTCCAGGTTGCTCAATCGCGTGCCAGGTTCGCTCTCTCGCAAAGCGGGTAAAAACAGATTCCACATGCCCGCCTCGCGGGCCCGTGCCTTGAGTGGCTCCACCACTTCGGTGGGGTATTGGCCCCTGTCAGCCAGACGCAACCAGGCGCGGTGGGCCGGCACCACATGGCGGTCCATGAATGTGCGCAGACTGCGCTGCATCTGCTGGTTGTCCTCGGAAAACTGGAAATCCATGATGCGGTTTCTTTCAAAATGATCGGTCTTCGCCAGCACTTTCAAGGCCACGGCGCGCCAGCGCCACGCTCAATGTGCCCACCTCTGCGGCGTTGTCGGACACCGCGTTGCCACGCTGGGCGCGGGCCGCAATGCCCTCAAAAATCACGGCCCAACGCATCAGGGCAAAAGCCCAGTGGAAAGGCATGGCTTCGCTGCGACGCTCAGCGCTGCGGTAATAGTGCGCCAGGTACTCGCGCTCATCCGGGATGCCCAAGGCTTGCAGATCCAGCCCGCGTATGCCCCCGTATTCGTGGGGCAAAGTTCGCCAGGTCACTGTGTTGAAAGCCACATCGGCCAGCGGATGCCCCAGAGTAGACAACTCCCAATCCAGCACCGCGATGACCCGGGGCTCGGTCGGGTGGAACATCAAGTTGCCCAGCTTGAAGTCGCCGTGCGTGAGCGTGCTTTCGTCGTCAGCGGGCAAGTGCGCCGCCAGCCAGGCCAGCAACCGGTCGATATCAGGGTTCTCGCGCGTCTTTGACAAAGCCCACTGCTGCGTCCAGCGCTTGAGTTGTCGCTCAAAATAATTGCCCGGTTTGCCAAAGGAAGACAAGCCCACCCCGTCCACGTCCACCGCATGCAGACACGCCAGCGTGTCGGCCATGGCCAGGTAAATGGCCCGCCTCTCCTCGGGTGTCATGCCGGGCAAGCGGTTGTCATCAAATACACGCCCCTCCAACCGTTCCATCAAATAAAAAGGCGTACCAATGATGTCGTTGTTGGCGTGGTACAGCACCGTGGGCGGCACTGGCAGCGGGCTGTCGGCCAGGGCGCGCATGACACGGTATTCACGGTCCACCGCATGGGCCGAAGGCAGCACCGGACCGGCTGGTTTTTTGCGCAACACCAGGCGTCGCTGTTCGAAGCTCACGAAAAAGGTCGGATTGGACTGCCCGCCACCGATTTTTTCAAGCTGCATGGGGCCGTCGAGTCCGGGCAATCGGGCACGCAGAAAATCCGCCAGACGCCCGGCGTCAAAGCCCGGATCGCGGGTCCCTTTTGCCTCTGCAGAGGCCGTCATCGGATCGGCTCCAACGGTGTGGCACCAGCGGCCGAAGGCGGCTTGCCCAAGGTGAATCCGGCGTCCACCACAATCTGCTGGCCTGTGACCACCGAGTCGGGCTCCAGCAGCCAGCACACGGCGCTGGCGATCTGCCCGGGGGTGCTGATGCACCCCAGTGCCGCCGTGTTGGCGTACTGGGATTTGACCTTTTCATAGGTGGCATCACCCAGCCCTTCGCGCATCCAGCGGCCCTCGATCATGCCGGGCAGCACCGCGTTGACCCGCACACGGGGGGCCAGGGCTCGGGCCAGTCCCACAGTGAGGATGTTGAGCGCCGCTTTGGACATCACATAAGGAAAGGAACTGCCACTGCCCGTCTGCCCGGCAATGGACGAGACATTGACGATGGCACCGCCAGACGCCATGTGACGGGCTGCTGCACGCGCCATCTGGAAAGGTCCGACCGCGTTGGTGCCGTAAATGCGCACAAAGTCCTCGGCTTGCACGCCGTCAAGATCGGCCATGGGCACAAACTGGGTGGTGGCCGCACAGTTGACCAAGGCATCGATGCGGTGCCAACGCGCCATCGCAGCCGTGACCATCGCCTCGCAGTCAGCATTGACCGCCACATCACCGCCCACCGCCAGCGCATCGCCGCCTGCGGCGATGCAGGCGTTCACCACCTCGTCGGCCAAGGCCTTGTTACGGCTGTAACTGATCAGGAGGGCTGCGCCTTGCGCGGCCAGCTGGAGTGCCACGGCAGCCCCCACACCACCGGAGCCGCCGGTGATGAGGACGACGCGCCGCCCGGATGGATTCTGGTTCATGTTCTGCTCCTAGATGAAATGGAAAAAACCGGCGTCACATTCAAGGCAGCACCACGACCTTGCCGTGCACCTGCCTGGTCATCAACGCCTGCAAGGCCTGGGCTGCGGTGGTCAGCGTGTAGCGGGCCGACACCAGGGGGTGGATGCGGCCACTGCGGTAGAGGTCGACCAGGGCCTGTACATCGGCATCCGCCTTTTCGGGTTCGCGCCGCAAAAAATCACCCCAGAAAACGCCCACCACCGAACAGCCTTTGAGCAGCGGCAGGTTCAGGGCCACACGGGGGATCTGCCCGTCTGCAAATCCCACAACCAGGTACCGCCCGCGCCAGGCCATGGACCGCAGGGCCGACTCGCTGAAGGCACCACCAACCGGGTCGCACACCACATCAACGCCACGTCCACCGGTCAGCGCCTTGAGTCGCTCGCGCAGGTCTTCGGTGCTGTAGTTCAATGTTTCGTCGGCGCCATGCGCACGGCACACCTCCAGCTTGGCTGAGGTGGAAGCGGCAGCGATCACCCGGGCCCCGATGGCCTTGGCAATTTCAATCGCGGCCAGGCCAATGCCCCCGGCAGCGCCGAGCACCAGCACCGTCTCGCCTGGCGCCAATGCAGCGCGGTCGTGCAAGGCGTGCAGGCAAGTGCCATAGGTCATCAAAAACGAGCCGGCAATCTCGTAGGGCATGCCGTCGGGCATGGCCATGAGTTTGTCCTGCGCCACCACCGCGTACTCGGCAAAACCGCCCCAGCCTGTGAAGGCGATGACCGATTGACCGACTTTGAAGCGCGTGACTTCGGCACCGACCGCGGTGATCTCGCCGGCCAATTCGCCACCGGGCGAAAATGGCAGTGGGGGCTTGATCTGGTACTGGTTCTGGATGATCAGCCTGTCGGGGAAATTGACACCCGCGGCGTGCACACGCACGAGCACTTCGGTGGCTGCAGGCTGCGGCACGGGCAGCTCTTGCACTTGCAGCAATTCGGGCGGCCCAAAGCTTTGGCAGACCAGGGCTTTCATGCGGCACCGGCCTTGTCGGCCGAAAAATACTGACGAATGACCGACTCCGCGATGCAGGCCGGACGCTCTTCGCCTTCGATTTCAAGCGTCACTTTGAACGTGAGCTGGACGCCGCCTTCAATGTCATCCAGCTTGTCCAGCACAAAGCGGCCGCGCACGCGCTGCCCGGAACGCACGGGGTGGGTGAAGCGCACTTTGTTGAGGCCATAGTTCAGCCCCATGTCGCAAAAAGGCAGCGTCACATGCTCGGCATAGAACTGCCCCAGCAGCGACAAGGTCAAAAAGCCGTGCGCGATGGTGCCGCCGTATGGCGACTCGCGCCGGGCGCGCTCCGTATCCACATGGATCCACTGGTAGTCACCGCTGGCCTCGGCAAACAGGTCCAAACGCCTTTGCGTCATCTCCACCCAATTCGTGACAAAGGCCTCGCGGCCGTTGAAGCAGCGCAACTCGGACAAGGTGGCGGCAAAATGGCCTGTCTTGTTCATGCTTTTTTCCTTTCAGCAGGATCTGAAAATTCGGCTGCCACCTGCTCGCGCATCTCGCGCTTGAGCAGCTTGCCGTTGGCATTGCGAGGCAGTGGCGTGTGCAACAGGGTGAAAGACTCGGGCACCTTGTAATCGGACAGCCGTTGCGCGCAAAAAACCCGCAGATCGGCAGCAGCGACATCAGGCTGACGCAAACTCACAAACGCATGCACCCGCTCACCCAGAACCGGACAGGGCTTGGCCACCACGGCACATTCCTGCACGGCAGCGTGCTCATACAGCGCGTTCTCCACCTCGATGGTGTAGATCTTGTAGCCACCCCGGTTGATCAAATCTTTCTTGCGGTCCACCACCCGCACATAGCCTTGCGCATCGATGGAGCCGATGTCTCCGGAGCGCCAATAGCCTGCGATGAAGTTCTCTTTCGTGGCCTCGGGATTGTCCCAATAAGCACTGACCACCATGGGCCCTTTGATCCAGATTTCCCCCAGCGTGCCGACGGGCACCTCATGGCCATCGTCGTCCATCACGCACATCTCCACGCAGTGCAAGGGCTTGCCCACGGTGTCGTTGTGCTGGCTTGTTTCGCCCTGCGGCATCAAGGTGGACGGCGAGGTGGTTTCAGTAGAGCCGTAACAATTCATCAAGGTCAGCGAGGGCACCTGATCGGCCAAGGTGCGGATGGTGGCCACCGGCATGGGAGCCCCACCGTAAGCCCCCACACGCCAGGCCGTGAGGTCGTGCGCGCTGAAGCCTGGCTCCATCAGACACAGCTTGTACATGGCGGGCACCATCAGGGTGTGGCTGATGCGCTCACGCGCCATCAACACCAGGGCTTCCGCCGCCTTGAAGCTCGGCATGATGACCAGTTTGCCTTTGCAATGGACAAAGGTGGTGACCAGCGCCACCAAGCCGGTGACATGGCTCAATGGCACCGCCGCCAGCGTGCTGTCTTGCGCAGACAGTCCCATGGCGATGCTGTAGTGCATCGAAGAATGGACCAGCCCCAGATGGGTCAGCATGGCCCCTTTGGGCCGCCCGGTGGTGCCCGATGTGTACAAAATAACGGCCACATCTTCTTCTCGCACCACAGCCGGTGCAGGCCAGGGACCAGCACGCATCCACTGGGCCAAAGCGTCCGCATCGGCGGCACTACCGCCCACACAGACGCGATGGCGCAGCGCGGGCGTGTCGAGTGGCGCAGGCAAACGGTCGTGCAATGCGGCATCGTGCACCAGCAGCACGGCACCACACTGCCGGAGCATGAATGCCAGGCCGGGACTTTGCTCGCGCGTGCTCAGCGGCACCGCCACTGCCCCCAGCCGCGCCACGGCAAACAGCGTGATGACAAACTCATTGGCATTGCCCATCAGCATCGCCACGCGGTCGCCCAAAGCCACCCCATGTTCGGCCATGCCTGCCGCCAGTTGCGCCGATCGCTCCAGCAATTGGGCATAGCTCAGGCGTTCATCCTGGCACACCAATGCCGTGCCGTCGGGGTGACTGCGTGCGGCTTCTTCGAGCAGGGCATGCAAACAGGGCGGGCGCTGCACAAAGCTGCGCACTACACGATCGCCATAGTGCGCTTCCAGCCGGGTGGGCGGCCAGATGTCGTCCCATCGTTTCATTCGGTTTCCTCCTGTGCGGGGTGGGCTGCCTGTGGCCAATACAGGCCATCAGGGCCGATGTGCATGTCCAGCAACAGCCAGATGGCCGCCTTTTGCCAATGCAGGCCTGGCCTGAGCGAGGCATAAACACCACCTGACAGCGCTTGAGGCAACACAAACTTCAAGGCACGCAAACCCGGCACCTCGTAACGCAGTACCGCAGAGGGCACCACCTGGCGAAGCAAAGGTTGCAAGGCCTCTGGCGTGAGGGCCGCATGCAAACGCGCATACGCGGCATCATCCAGCGCCACCAACGTCAAATCCAGCACATCGCCTTTGTCCCCGGCACGCCCGGCCGCCAAGTCGCCGACCCTCATGATTGACTCCAGACGATATCGGTGTGTACCCGTTCGCGGGCGATGAACCCGTCGAGCACTTCAATGCGTGGTCGGCGTTCGGAGCGCACGCTGCAGCCGCCTGCCGGACCGCTCAAGGTCAGGGCGTAAACTTCATCTTCAATGACCTGTGCCAACTCGGCATCGGCACAGCGGGCAGAGACGTGCACCCGCAGCTCGGGCGGCTCGGCAGCCAATGGCTGCGCAGCAGCACGCAGCACCGAGTTCACGCCCACCAGATCGATGTGGAGGTCCCCGTCGGACCAATCGGCGGCGCGTGCCAGCCGCAGCCGCAAGGTCCGGGCGGCCACTTCGGCGCGTTGACGCGCACCGCGTCCGGCGAAGGCGATTTCGCAGTCCATGATGCAACCCGGCCGCTCCAGAAAGCCGGCCACCTTCAAGCTCGGCGGTGGCCCGAGCGAACGCGCCCCGCTCATGCGGACCCGCTGCGGGCCCAGTGCCTCGAACTGCACACCGCTGAAGTCAATCACCAGATCGGGTGTGGCGTAGCGCGCGGGGTCATGCACCTCGTAGAGCAACTGCAAAGTGCAGGTCACCGGGTCCAGGATGCCCGGTGCATCCGCCAGCAAGGCCAATTCGGCACTGCCATCGGCGCACACACGCGCCAGCGGATAGCCCAAGCGGTCGTAATCCTGCGCCGTCAGCGGCGGTGGCATGCCCGCGCCCGCCGCAGGCTCAAAGTTGCCGCCACTGAGCTGCCCACCACATTCCAGCAAATGCCCGACAGTGAGGGCTCCTGCCAGCGCGGCTTCACCCGGTTGCAGCCGATCTCGTGCCACGGCCGCAAACAAGGCCGAATCCGCCACGCGGCCAGTGACAACCACGTTCGCGCCTTGTGCCAGCGCGCTGGCCATGGCCTCACTGCCCAGGTAAGCATGGGCCCCCAGAAAAGTGCCATCGGGTGGCCGCACCCAATCGATGTGGTCCATCTGCGCACTCACATCATCACCGGTCACGGCCGCCACACGCACGCCGGGCAGCCCCAGCGACTGGGCCAGTTGGGCAATGGCCTGACCCGCCGCCTGCGGGTTGGCGGCTCCCAGATTCGAGACGATGCGAACACCCTGCGCCATGGCCACCGGCAACAGCGGCGTCAAGCGACGGCGTAAACGCGGATCAAAACCCGCTTGCGGGTTGTCCTTGCGCGCGCGGATGGCGGGCACAAGCGTGCGCTCGGCCAGACATTCGAGCACCACCGCATCGACCTCGCCCGATGCAGCCAAAAGCACAGCCGGGTCGGTGCGGTCACCGGCAAAACCGGCACCTGCACCAACGGCACAGATGGTGGGTGACAAGGCAGCCATGCGTTTCAAAGCCCCATGTAAGAACGCTGCACATCGGCATCGTTGAGCAAGTCGGTCCCCACCCCCGTCTTGAGGATATGACCGTGCTCAATGACATAACCGCGCTGGCACAGTTGCAGCGCATTGCGCACGTTCTGCTCGACCAACAGCACCGACAGACCCTTGGTGGCCACCAGGGTCTTGACCAGTTCAAACACCTTGTCGACCATGATGGGGGCCAGGCCCAAGGAGGGCTCATCCAGCATCAGCAAACGCGGCATGCCCATCATGGCCCGGGCCACAGCGCACATCTGCCGCTCACCGCCAGACAGACGGCCCGCCAGTTGCTGTTGTCGATCCGCCAGGATGGGGAACAAACCCATGACTTCTTCCAGGTTGTCCTTCATCCGAAGGCGCGCTTGCGGGTGGTAGGCCCCCAATTCCAGATTTTCCAGAACCGTCATGAATGGAAACAAGCGACCACCTTCGGGCACCATGACCAAGCCCCGGGCAGCAGCGGTGTGTGCGGGCTGGTTCGTGATGTCTAAACCGGCCAAAGTCACCGTGCCTGACTTGGCCGCCAGGTGGCCGCTGATGGTCAGCAACAAGGTTGTTTTGCCTGCGCCATTGGCCCCCACGACCGAGACGATTTCACCCGGTGCCACATGCAGATCAATGTCGTGCAGCACTGGCAACTCGCCATAGCCGGAGCACAACTGTTTGACGTTCAGGACGGTATCCATTGGTGCCCCTCTCCAAGATAAGCCTTCACCACTTCAGGTGAACTCAGAATGTCATCGGCCGAGCCTTCGGCGATCAAGCGACCCCGATCAAGCACCACCACACGTTCGGAAAATGCGCGCACCACTTTGAGGTTGTGCTCGATGATGAGAAAGGTCAGGCCGTCCTCTTCGTGCAGACTGCGCAGCAGGTCAATGCAGCGGCCTGTCTCGCTTTGGTTGAGGCCAGCCATGACCTCGTCAAGCAACACGATCTCGGGCTCCAGGGCCAGCGCCCGCGCCACCTCGAGGCGCCTCCTTTCGCTGAGCGTGAGGTCACCGGCGCGGCGCTTGGCATGCGCACCCAGGCCCACACGCTGCAATACCGCCATGGCGTGGTCGCGCGCGTCGGCCAGGCGCACATGCTTGAGGAAGGCGCCCACCATCACGTTTTCGAGGGCCGACAGCGCGATCAGCGGCTTGACGATCTGGAAGGTACGGCCCATGCCCAGACAGGCCCGCTCCTGCGGTGCCAGTGCGTTGATGTTCTGACCGCGCAGCTTGACCTCGCCCAGCGTGGGTGCCAGCTGGCCGGTGAGCAGATTGAAGTAAGTGGTCTTGCCCGCACCGTTGGGACCGATGATGCTGACCACCTCACCTTTGTGGACCGAGAGAGAGACGTCGTCGACGGCCTTCAAACCCATGAAGTGCTTGCTTGCGCCGCGCGTTTGCAGCAGTGCCTGTGCCATCAGTGGCCTCCTTTCTTGCTGTTGCCTTGGCCCTGGCTGTTGCCCTTGCCTTTGAGCTTGCGCACCAGGTCTTCAAAGGCGCCGACCACGCCGCGCTTCATGAAGAGCGCAGCCAACACCATCAACAGGCCCAGGATGGCCAGGTTCATGCCGGGCAGCGATGCGGCCAGTTCGGCACGCAAAAAGTTTTCAAAAGGCACGATGAGTGCGGCGCCCAGCAAGGGGCCGGCAATGGTGCCCACGCCGCCGATGAGCGAAAGCAATGCGAACTTGACGCCCACATCCTGCAAAGTAAAAAGCGTAGGCGGATCGATGAAGCGCACGTACATGGTGAACAGCGTGCCGCCCAGGGCGGTGAGGAAAGCGCTCAGCGCCATGCCCTGCAATTTGATGGACAGCACCGGAATGCCCGAGGCACGGGCCGAGTCCTCGTCCTCACGCACCGCCAGCAGGTAGTAGCCCAGACGGGTGCGGCGCAGCCAGACCGAGATGCCCACCACCAGCGCCACGAAGGCAAACATCAGCACCGCGTACTGCCAGCGCTCCCGAAAGATCATGTTCTCCAGACTCGCCTTGAACGGGATCATGATGCCGCGCGGCCCTCCCGTGTAGTTATCAAAGTGGTTGGCCAGCACAAAGGCCACCTCGTTGAAAGCCATGGTGGCAATCGCAAAGAAGGGCCCGCGCAGGCGAAAGGTCGGCCACGAGATCAGCATGGCCACCAGCGCTGCGAGGGTGGCCCCTGACACCATCACCAACCAAGGCGAAAGGCCATAGCGGGTGGTGGCGATCGCGGTGACATACGCCCCGATGCCAAAGAACACACCGTGGCCCAGCGAAAACTGTCCGCCAAAGCCGCCAATGATGTTCCACGCGGCCGCCAGCCCCGCCATGAGGTAGGTGAAAGCAATTATGTTCAGCCAGTACGGGTCCTTGGCCAGAAAGAGCAGCGGCAAGGCTGCCAGTGCCATCAGCGCCAGGTAGCGAAGCAGGGCTGTGGATGTCGACTGCAGGCCCGAGGCCTCGGCCGTGACCACCTCAGGCTGCGGGTCTCGCGATTTGGATTGAAGTTCAGTTTTGTTCACGGAAACCCACCTCTTCTGCGCCCACCTGACCGAGCAGGCCGGAGGGGCGAATAATAAGAACCACCAGAAAAATCAGGAACCAGATGGCGTGGCGCAGCGCCGGGTCGATGTAGTAGCCGGCCAAGGCCTCGACCACGCCCACGATCAGCCCACCCAGATAAGCGCCCCACACACTGCCCAGACCACCGAGCACCACCACCGCAAATGCGGCCAGGATGAAGTTACCGCCCACGCCCGGCGTGATGGAGTAAATCGGTGTGAGCAGTACCCCGGCCAGACCCGCCAGCGCCGAGCCAATGCCAAAGGTCATGAGGAAGGTTTTTTCCACATTGATGCCCATGGTGCGCGCTGCGCGTTTGTCCTGTGTGACCGCACGCACCGACTTGCCGACCATGGTGCGCGTGAGAAACAGGTGCAGGCCGATGGTGATCAGCGTGGTGATGACAAATGTCAGCAGGCGCACCAGGCCGATCTTCATGTCACCCACAGTGATCACCTGCGCGCCAAAGTCTCCGCCCACGCTGCGGGCCTCGCCCCGGGTCAAAGCCAGCATGATGTTCTGGAACAGCATCAAGAGGCCGAAGGTGGCGAAGATCTGCATGTTCGACTCGTTGTGCAGCGGCTGGATGACCAGCCTCTGGATGAGCACGCCCAAGAGACCCACCGCCGGCGCCACCACGAACACCGACAGGTAGGGACTCAGCCCCAAGTAGGTGTAAGCGTAGTAGCTGCCGTACATGCCGAACATCACCAACTCGCCCTGGGCAAAGTTGACAATGCGCACGGTGCCAAAAATCAGGTTCAGACCCACGCTGACGAGGCCGTAAACGCCCCCGAGCAACAGGCCGATCACCAGTACGTTCAATAGTTGGTCCATGGTCTCCTCATTGGTTGTCTTTCAGGTTTCGTTCGTCGATCATTCCGGGTCGTCACACTTTGCTGTCACATCCCACTGGCGCAGACTGCCCACGCGCTGGCGCACGCCGGCCATCATCAAATCCCACTCCACGCCCGCCGTCACAAAACGCGCGCCCATTTCCACCACCTGGCGCACCAGGGCTGGCGTGTGCGCCAGGCCCCCGGCACCGGCCACCTTGCCGTGTCGCTGACAGGCACGAATGACCCGCTCGTGGCAAGCCATCACCTCGGGGTGCGCGTACTCGGCAGGTCGGCCCAGGGCATCGCACAAATCCACCGTGCCCACATGCAGGATGTCCACGCCGGGCACGGCAGCAATTTCATCGGCGCGCTCAATGGCCTCGGGTGACTCCAGCATCACCACCACCGTGGTGGCGGCATTGAAGGCCGCGCGCAGGGCGCGGGCATCGTGGCCCGGCCGGTAATTCACATGCGGCCAGTTGCCGGCGGCCGAGCGCTCCCCCAGTGGCGCGAACTTGCAGGCCGCCACCACCGACTTCGCCGCCTCGGCGCTGCCCACGTGCGGTGCAATTACGCCCAGGGCTCCGGCGTCGAGCAGGCGGTTGGCGTAATGGCCATCCAGGCTGGGCACGCGCACCAGCGGCGTCACACCCGCGTGCAGGGCCGTCACGCAGATCTGCGCGGCCGCTGACTCGGGAATGACGGAATGCTCCAGATCAATGCTGAGGGCATCGCAGCCGCAAGCCCGGGCAGCCAGGGCCATGTCCACGCTTTGGATTTTTTGCACGATGAGTGCCACGCCCAGGCCGCCTGCAGACAGGGTCTGGGCCAAGGGATTGCGCAGCAGCGGAAATCGGGCTGGATCACTCATGCGGCGACTCCAGGCGGGATGATCAAATCGGGCGTGTTCACGGCCACGCCGCGCTGCCAGCGGGCGATGTTCGAGAAGGCGTGCCGCGCCACATGCGCCACGTTGTCGAACACGCCGCCGCCAGCGTGTGGCGTCATCACCACCTGGTCGAGCTGCATCAGCGGGTTGTGCAGGACAGGCGGCTCAGGATCGAAAGCGTCCAGGCCCGCACCTCGCAGGTGACCGCTGACGAGGGCCGCGTGTAACGCGGCTTCATCGACCAGCCCCCCACGCGAGGTATTGATAAGGATGGCACCTGGCTTCATGGCCGCCAGTGTGGCAGGGCCTATGACGTGGCGCGTGGCATCGGTCAGCGGTGCATGCAGGCTGAGGATGTCACTTGAGGCCAGCAGCTCGTCCAGATCCACGAATCGGGCCCGCAGGCCTTGCGCTTGTTCAGGCTCTGCCGGCTGCAGGTCGTGGTAAATCAGGTTCACGTCAAAGCCCAGCAGCAGCTGTGCAAGACGCCGACCAATCTGGCCGAAGCCATAAAGGCCCACCGTCTTGCCGTGGACCATGAAACAGGTTTCGCGCATCTCGGACGTGGGCCACTGGCCCTCGCGCATGGCACGGTTGACATAAGGAATGCGTCGGTTCACTGCCAGCATCAGGGCCAGGGCCATCTCAGCCACGGGCTGGCTGTTGCCACCGGCCGTTATGGCCAGGGCAATGCCACGGCAGCGCAAGGCTGCCTGGTCGATGCGTTCGATACCGATGCCCCATTTGTGCACCCAGCGCACACGGGGTGCAACGGCCAGCAGGGCTTCGTCCACAGCGGCAAAGCCGGGCAGCAACACGTCGGCGACGGCCGCCAGCGCGTGCTGATGACTCGGCTCGTAAGAATCTGCGAAATGCAGGGTCCAGTCGGCGGGGGCCACACGCTGCACCTCGCGGCGCACGGCCGGGGCCCACACGTCCAGGCAGGCGATATGAAGGCTCATGCTTGCCCTCCACCGCAGGCCTGGGCCGTCAAGATGTACATGACCGACATGGATCTCACGCTTTCAGGGGCGGGCCAGGGGCTTGATCGTCACGCCAGGCAGCGCGGCCTTTTGCGGGAACACGGTGATCATCTTGCCCCCTTGCCACTGTGAGGCAGTGAAGGCAGCACGCACGTTTTGCAAGTTTTGATCGAACTTGGCACCAAAGCCCGAGGGGTAGGTGCTTTCGGGCTTGTCCAGCTTGATGGCGGCCGCGCGCACTTTTTCAGGCTCCAGGCTGCCGGCAGCCTTGACCGCCTCGGCCATGATGAGCGCGCCGGAATAGGCGGCCATGCCCTGGGGGGCAACGGGCTCGGCCTTGTACTTGGCGCGATAGGCAGCGAGATAAGCGCCTTGGCCGGGACCGTAGGCCTCTGTGATGTCATGGCGCGGGTAGCCAATCACCACAATACCTTCAAGGTAGGCCGCGCCAATGGCTTCAAGGGTTTCGGGCGTGTCGCCCGTGCCCACCAGCAAGATGGCACCGGGCTTGAAGCCCTGCTCACGGATGGTGCGCAGCAGCAGGTTGCCATCGGGCACGTAACCGGTTTGCACCACCACATCGGGGGAAGTTTGCTTGGCGCGCAGCACCGAGTCATTCAGGTCAATGGTGCGCGCCGGGTGTGCCCCCACGCCCACCACCTGGGCCCCGGCTTCGGTGAGCAGCTTGCGCTGCATCTGGGCAATACCGGTGCCATAGATCGAGTCTTCATGCTCGATCCAGACTTTGAGGCCCTTGATGTCTTTTTTGAGGTTGGGCGCGATCAGGTTGCGGATGGTGTTGACCGAGGTCACCGCAAATGCGTTGCCATCCGGGCCGCTGCGGATGAAGTTGGGCAGACCACGTTCGGTGAGGTTGACGGCCACCGCATTGGTTTCCCAGTACAGCTTGTTGTAGCGCATGGCGGCGTCGCTGGCGGTCAGCGAAATACCGCTGATGTAGGTGCCCATGAACATGTCCACCTTGTCCTTGACGGCCAGCTGCTCTACCGTGGAGATGCCTTGCTGCGGGTTGGAGGCGTCGCCGCGCACCAATTCCAGCTTCTTGCCCAGCAAGCCACCAGAGGCGTTGATCTGGTCCACCGCCAGCTCGTAGCCACGCGTGACCTCGGTGCCGTACAGCGCCAGCGGGCCACTGTAGGGATTGATGGCACCGATCTTGATGGTTTGCGCGGCAGCTTGGTGAGCCACCAAGGCGGCACCGGTCAGCACAAGCAGGCCGGACCATTTTTTCAAAAATTTCATGTCTGTCTCCAATGATTGATTGATGTCACGGCGTCTTCCCCTGCAAGCGCTGCGCCGACGCCACGTCGCACCGCCTTCATCGCTCTTTTCCTGCGTTCAGTGCCTGCTTTGAACGCCCTACAAAACCCCCAGCGTTCGTCCCACCGGACCGTAAATGCCGCCCCCCGTGACGCCCCCGTCCACCGCCAGATCGGTGCCCGTGATGTAGGAGGCGCCTGGGCCAAGCAGGAAGAAAACGGCTTCGGCAATCTGTGCCGCTTGCGCCATGTGGCGCATGGGAATCACGGACTGCAAAGCCTCCACCAGCGGTGGGCTGTTGCGGATCATTTCGGTGTCCACCACGCCGGGGCAGACGCTGTTGACCCGGATGCCTGGCGCGGCCAATTCAAGTGCCGCACTGCGCGTGAGACCGCGCAACGCCCACTTGCTGGTGGCATAGGCCGCCGAGTAGTAACCCGTCATGCCCGCTGTGGACGAAATGTTCACAATGCTGCTGCCACGGGGCATGTGGGAAGCCAAGGCCCTTATGCCCAAGAAGGCTGCAGTCAGGTTCACATTCATCACACGTTGCCAATCGTCCAGCGAGGAGCGGGTGACGGTGTTGCGCGGACCGGTGATGCCTGCGTTGTTGACCAAGCCCCACAGCGGCTGGCCTTGGGCCTGCAGCTGCTCCAGCACGGCATCCCAAGTGGCGGGCTCGGCAATGTCCTGGGACAGCACGTGCATGTGGCCTGAAGTCGCTGCCGTCTCGGACTGCAGCTGCGCCCAGGCTGGATCGCTGGCGGGCAAGTTATCCAGCACATGAACATGTGCGCCCGCTTGCAGCAGCATCGCCACCAGCGAAGCCCCCTGCCCGCGTGCCCCGCCCGTGACCACCACGGCCTTGTCATGCCAATAACGGCCCACATCACTGGTGTGCTGTGTCATGGGTGTCGTGCTCATTGGGGTTGAATGCCTGCGGTGGCCGCCACGCGACGGAAACGCTCGGTCTCACTGAGCTGGAAACGGCGCATTTCGACGGGTGGCAGCGCCATCGGATCGGAACCGATTTTTCGGATGAAGTCGCGTGTGGCTTGCGTGGTCATGATTTTTTGCATGCTGTCCACCAGCTTGTTGGTCACGGCTACGGGCGTCTCGGACCGGATGTACATCGATGTCCAGGTGTAATTCACGTAATCAGGGAAACCACTTTCCTTGACCGTGGGCACATCGGGCAGATCCGGGTGACGCACCTCTCCGGTCACCGCCAGCGCCTTGAGCTTGCCGGCCTTGACTTGTGGCAGCGAAGCGATCAGATCGCTCACAGCCCAATCCAGTTGTTCGCCCATCAGGCCGACAAAGACCTCGGGCGCACCCTTGTAATTGACGTACATGTGGCGCGTTTGGGTGGTGCTGCCAAACCAGGCTGCAGACAGCTGGAAACCTGCGGTGTAACTGCCCACGCTGGGCTCCTTGCCGCTTGTGCGGGCCAACTGCACCAGATCGCCCAAAGTGTTCAGGCGTGAGTTGCCGTTGACCACAAAAATCATCATGCCGCGGGCCAGGCCTGTCAGTGGCTTGAAATCCTTGACCGCGTCGTAGGGCACATCCTTCATGGCCACGGGATTGACCGCCATGTGGGTGTTGGTGCCCAGAAAAATCGTGTGCCCGTCTGCTGGCGCGGTTTTGACCGCCATGGCGGCAATGGCGCCGTTGCCACCCGGTCGGTTCTCGATGGTGACCGGTTGACCCAGCGCCGCAGACAATTGCTCCCCGAAAAATCGGGCCGTGGTGTCCGAACCGCTGCCCGCCGAGGTCGGCACCACAATTCTCAGGGACCTTGAGGGGAATGCGTCTTGTGCCCAAGCCGCACAGACCCAACTGACCAGTCCCAGCGTCAGACCGACTGCATGGTGTTTCCACTTCGATTTCATGTTGTCTCCTCGTTGTGTGGGGTATCTGGGGTGAACGTTTCGGGGGCTCGTTCTAGACCTGGGAAAAACGCGGCACCGCAGTGCCGCCTTCGTCCTCGATCTGCAAGGCCAGGCGCTGGTCGATGCGAAACCCCCTGGCATCGCTGACGCCCACCACATTGCTCATCAGCCGAGGGCCTTCATCCAGTTCGACGATGGCCACGTTGTACGGTAAACGGTGCTCGAAGGCCTTGTGGTAGGCCACGTGGTAGACCACCCAGCTGATCAGACGAGCACCACCCGATGCCGCCTCCCAGCGCCATTGCTCACCCAGGCACGCCGGGCATTCATGCCGTGCGGGCAACCAGGCGTGGGCGCAGTGCTGGCAACGCTGAAAATGCAACACCCCGTTTTTCAGACCTTGCCAATACGGACCGTTGAGCGCATCGATCACGGGGGCGGGTGCTTGTAATTCGTCCATCGCAGTGCTCCTTGTGTTCAGTGACCGAGAATCAGCGTCGAGTGGGTGTGCATGATCCCGCCCTGGTTGCTGACGATGCACTTGGCGGCACCCCTAACCTGGGAGATGGCCTCGCCACGCATCTGACGCACCCCCTCGATCACCAGCTGCAAACCGGGCATGCCCGTCTCCGAAAGCAAGCCCCCGGCGGTGTTGATGGGCAGCTCACCGCCGAATTCAATGCGCCCACCTTCTACAAATCGACCGCCTTCGCCCTTGGGGCAAAAGCCGTAATCCTCCAGCGTCATCAGCACGGCGATGGTGAAACAGTCGTAGATCTGCGCCACATCCATGTCTTGTGGTTTCAGTCCTGCCATGCGAAACGCCGTCTGCGCTGAAACTGCGGCAGCGGTCGTGGTGAGGTCCTGGCGCAGGGCGACATCCCACGAGGTCTGGCCCTGTCCAAAACCCAGGATCGGCACTGGCCGTGTCACTTTGAGTTCACGTGCTTTTTGCGCACTCATCAGCACCACCGCTGCGGCACCATCGGAGACCAGGCAACAGTCATCGCGGCGCAAAGGCTCGACGATCAAGCGCGAAGCACGGTACTGGTCCAGCGTCAGCGCCTTTTGCAACTGGGCATTGGGGTTGGCCGCGCCATGCCGTCGACAGGCCACGGCAATCGCACCCAGCTGATCGCTGGTGGTGCCATATTGGGCCATGTGACGCTGCGCAATCATCGCGTAACCCGCCGGTGTGCCAAACCAGCCAAACAGGCCGCTGCCATCGTCGCCGTAAGACTTTTCATAAGCCTGCCGGGTCCCTGTGGCCGGGTTGTCGGCCAGTGCCACCACCGCAATGTCGCACTGACCGGCTTCAATGGCCATGGCGGCATAGCTGATCATGCTGATGTTGCTGGCGCCTCCGTGGTCGTAGACACCGCCGATGCGGGGCACCAGACCCAAAGCTTCGGCGAGCTTTTGTGCGTACATCATTTCAAATTTGGATGTAGGCGCCTTGACAAACAGACCATCGACCTGAGGCTTGTCCACACCCGCATCGACCAAAGCCTTGCGGATCGCTTCCACGTTCAAGGAAACGGTGCTGCGTCCGGGCAATTTGCCGAAGGCGGTCTGGCCGACACCGGCGATGACAATGTTGCCGCGCATCAGATCACCTCCTGCTCAAGCAAGGACGCCAACTCACTGTCCGACAAACCCAACCACTCGCCATACACGGCACGGTTGTCCCGACCGAGCTCACCGCTGGGCCTGATTTGCGCTGGCTCGGAGCCCTGGAAACGCAAGGGCGAATTCATCAAGCAGACGCGACCGTACATGGGGTGTTCGACCCACTCCAGGGCGCGGCGTTCGTGCATGTGCCGGTCATTGACCACCTCGTTGAGATCACGCACCGGCGCGCAAGGCACCCGGCATTGCATCAACAACTCGAACAGGGGCTGTTTGTCGAATCGGGCTGTGAATGCGCTGACGAGTTCATCCACTTCATCCATGTGCGCCACACGCTGTTTCAGATCCGCAAAACGCGGTTCGGTCAGCAGGTCTTGCCGGTCCATGGCGCTCAGCAGCGATTGCCAATGCGCCTCGCCCACACAGATGATGGCAATGTGGCCATCACGCGTGGGGTAAACGTTGTAGGGCGATTCGGCCAGACCGCCATGGCGGTTGCCCGTGCGCGCCGGTGCCTGTCCGTGCGAGCCGTAATGCAAGCCCAGATTCGAACTCAGCGAGGCATAAACCGCCTCCTGCATGGACACCTCGACCAGTCGCCCCATGCCCGTGCGTTCGCGCTCAAACAGCGCGGTCATGATGCCGGCATACAGGTGTGTGCCACCAAAAAAGTCAGCCATTGCAGGACCGGCTTTCACAGGTGGGCGGTCCGGATACCCGGTCACACTCATGATGCCGGCCATGGCCTGCACCGTCAGGTCCATGGCCGGATAACGGTGGTTCGGACCACTGCGGCCGAAGCCCGACCCTGAACCATAAATGAGCCGGGGATTGGTGACCCTGAGCGCGTCGTAGCCAACGCCCAGACGCTCCATCGCGCCCGGCGCGAAGTTTTCCACCAGCACATCGGCGCGCTTGACCATGGCGTGCAGCAGTTCGCGTCCACGTGCGGTCTTCAGATTGAGCGTGGCAAAAGTCTTGTTTGAATTGAGCATGGCAAAAGGCAGCGCTGCGCCACCCACCACACTGCGGCGACGCAGGTTTTCACCGCCTTTGGATTCGATTTTGATGACGCGTGCCCCTGCCATGGCCATCATGAATGTGCAATAAGGGCCGTTGTAGATCTGCCCCAGATCGACAACGGTGATGCCCTCCAGCGGAAGTGGTCGTGACATGTCAAAGTCCCTTGAAGTTGGGTGTGCGCTTGGCCGCGAAGGCTGCCGGACCCTCCACCGCGTCTTCGGTGAACTGCAGCATTCGGCCGACCAAACGCTCCATGCGCAAGCCGGCATTCAGATCCATGTCACGGCTGCGCACCACCATTTCTTTGGTGGCCTGTACGGCCAGTGGTGCGTTGGCGGCAATCCGGTTGGCAAAAGCGTAAGCGGTCTCCATCAACTGCTCCAGGGGGACCACGCGGTTGACCAAACCCCAACGCTCGGCCTGCACCGCATCGATCGCATCACCGGTGAGCATCATTTCCATGGCGATCGCGTAGGGCACTTGGCTCAGGATGCGCTGGGTGCCGCCGTTGCCGGCCAAGGCACCACGCTTGACCTCGGACAATCCGAAGGTGGCATGGGTGGCTGCGATGCGGATGTCGGTGGCCATCATCAGTGTCATGCCACCGCCCAGACAATAGCCGTTGATGGCCGAAATCACGGGCTTCCAGACTTCCAGCCCCCGATTCAGAATCTGATCGGTCTGCGTCAGCCACAATTCGGGCATGCTGGCTGGTGCAGTCAAAAAACTCTTGATGTCTGCACCCGTGGTGAATGAGCGCTCACCGGCACCGGTCACAATTGCGCAGCGCACCGCCGGATCATCTCGCACGGTCACCCAGGCACGCGAAAGCGCCTGGTAATGCTCCGTGTCCATGGCATTCAAACGCTCGGGGCGATTGATGGTGATGAGGGCCACACCCGCATCGGAAACACTGAAATCAATGGCCATCTCAAGCTCCTTGACGTCGAGCACCCAGCAGGTCGCGCGCCACCACCATGCGGTGCACTTCGGAAGGGCCCTCGCCGATGCGCTTGATGCGCAACTCGCGGTACCAGCGCTCCAGTGGCAGTTCCTGGGCCACACCCATGCCGCCCAGAATCTGGATGCAACGGTCCACCACCCGACCGGCCGTCTCTGTGCCATATACCTTGGCAATCGAAGCGTCGACTTTAATGTCACGGCCCATGTCCGCATTCCAGGCGGCCTGGTACACGAGCAAGCGTGCGGCGCGCAGCTCCACCTCGGAGTCGGCAATCATCCACTGAATGGCCTGCTTGTCCGCCAGGTGGCTGCCAAACGTCTTGCGTTGTCGGGCCCAATCGATGGCGATGTCCAGCGCTGCCTGCGCAATGCCGATGGTGGCGGCGGCATAGGGCGGGCGGGCATGGATCAACCACTCCTCGGCAAACGCAAAGCCCTTGCCTTCTTCACCCAGACGGTCTTCCATGGGGACTTCGTAATTGTCAAAGTGCACTTCGTAAGGTGCATACGAACGGATCACCGGAATTTTGGACAGGCTGATGCCAGGCCGGCTCTTGTCGACCACGAAACTGGTGATGCCATCGCGTCCCTTGCTGTCGCCCACGCGGGCAAACACAATGCCCCACTTGGCCATGCCCGCACCGGAGATCCAGATTTTGGTGCCATTGATGACGTAGCGGTCGCTTTTGCGCTCGGCACGGGTCTGAATGGCTCGCCCGGGGTCTGAGCCACCACTGGGTTCACTGATGGCCACAAAGGCTTTGGTGCCGTTGATCACATCCTCGCGTGCAAACCGCTGTTGGTGCTCGGTGCCTTTCCAGATCACATTGGGCGGATCAAAGCCGAAAGCGCCACAACCCGCAATGTAAGCCCCCATGCGGCACTTGGCCGTTTCTTCAGCGGCGACGCATTGCCCCAGCAGATTCAGCCCGGGGCCGCCGTGTTCAGCGGGTGTTTCAAAACACCACAAGCCCAGATCACGCGCCTTTTTCTGCAGATTGGCCAGTTGGTGGGGTTCTGGCGTGTAGGCGTCGTAAGGCAGTGTGTCCTCCAGAGGCTTTACTTCCTGTGCCATGAAGCGGCGAATGGTGTCCCGAAGCATTCTGAGTTCTTCGGGCAGCTCCCAGCTGCCGGTGCTGTCGTGTGTCATGTGTCTTTCTCCGTGATGGACCTGGGGTGCTCCGCGCTTCAGCGCTGGCTTGCGGCTTGGCGGCGACGCGCCTGACTGGCCTCGCGGTCCAGGGTGTAGACCGCTGGGCCTACAGCGGGCTGGCGCACGCTCGCAATCACCACGCCGTAATGGGTTTGTGCAGAAGCCGCACTGATGTAGCCGCAATTGAGGTCACGCTCCACTGCGTCCAGGTCACGTTCCAGCGCATTGCCGTAACCGCCGCCGCCCGGGGAGTTGGCCTGCAGCGAATCACCGGCTTTGAGCGCACGCTTGTCTTCCTTGCTGCGAAACTGCGGCCGCCAGGTCTGGCCATTCGTGACCAGACTGACCACATTGGGCAAACCCGCACCTCCACCACAGACACCAAATGGCGCATGGTCTGCGCGGTCACCCAGCACGGTCACCACCATGTCGCTCCAAGAAGTGAAGCCGTAGCGGGTACCGCATCCCCCCCGATGCCAGCCTGCGCCCCCCGAATCTTCGCGGATGGCATAGTGGTCAAAGTGGAGTGGAAAACGGTGTTCAGACATTTCCAGCGACATGAAGTTGGCCATGGACTGCGGCGGCGTGCCATTGATCAGACCATCACTGCCACGGCTGGCCCCATAGCCGCCAGGATAGGGAAACACGCCGACGTAATAGTTGCCGTTGCGCGGGTGTGTGCCACTGATGGCCGTCACGCCGATGGTGCCGAAAAATGCGGCTGGAGCCCTGTCCGGTATGGCCTTGGACAAGGCGCCGAAAGTCACGTCAATCGCCCGGCCCATGGGTTCGAGATAGCCACCACAGGCCGATGGGTATTCGGCCGACAACAGTGTGCGCGGTGGCAAGGTGAAGGTGATGGGGCGGAAAGTCCCCCCATTGACCGGCACGTCAGGAAAAATGTGTTTGATGGCCACGTAGCAAGACGACAACGTGGTGTTACGCGACATGTTCATCGGACCTGTGGTGCTCGGGCCTGTTCCGCTGAAGTCAAAGTGCATTTCATCGCCCTTGACCGTGATGGCCAATTTGACCGGCACCGGAATATCTTGGATGCCATCGTTGTCAAGAAAATCTTCACAGGTGTAGGTCCCGTCCGGAATCTCTGCAATGTAGGAACGCATCTGACGCTCGGAATAGGCAATCATCTCGTTCAGGCAAGTGGTCAGCGTTTCGCGGCCGTAGCGCTTGACCATCGCCTCAATGCCCCGGTGTCCCACGGTGAACACGTTGGACATGGCAGCGAGGTCGCCTGCAATTTCCTTGGGCAATCGCACGTTGGCCTTGAACATGGCCAGCAAGCCTTCGTTGAGACGACCTTGCTCGTACAGCTTGACCGGCGGGATGACGATGCCTTCCTGGTGGATTTCGGTGGCCTTGGGACCCCAGCCGCCGGGCACATTGCCGCCAATGTCCATCCAGTGGCCGGTGGTGGCCAGCACGGCAAACAGCTGCCCGTCGGCAAAAATCGGTGCCACCAGCTGAACGTCCTGCAGGTGGCTCCCCCCGACGTAGGTGTCATTCATGATCCAGATGTCTCCGGGCTTGAATCCGCCTTGCTCAGTGGCCAACCCGATGATGTGCTGCACTGCAAACTGCATGTAGGCCAGGAACACCGGCAAGCCGTAGCGCCCTTGGGCGATGGTCTCACCGGTTTCGGGATGAAAGATCCCGTTGGCGCAATCGTTGGTTTCGGAAATGATGGGCGAGATCGCTGCATGGATGAGCTGCAGGTCCATCTCGTCGGCAATTTGCTCCAGGCTGCCGCGAACCACTGCGAGTGTGACGGGATCCATTACTTCACCTTGACTAAAAGATTGCTGTGTGCATCGACTTCCACCACCATGTCTGGCTCGATCACGGTGGTGGTGTCTTTTTGCTCGACGATGGCCGGTCCATCAAAACGCATGCCCGGGAATATGTCGTCACGCTGGTAAATGGGCGTGTCGTGCCAACGGCCAAAGTGCACGGGGCGACGCGATACGGCGTGCGGTGCACCGCTGTGCTGCTGGCGCACAACTTGCGTGGTCGAGACACTTGATCGTGTGCCGACAGCCACGGTACGCAAATTGACCATCACCACCGGTATGTCTTTGAGCGTGTTGCCAAACTGTCCACGGTAAGTGTCGACAAAGGCCTGCTCCAGTGCCGAGTTGTCCATGCCCGGCGCCACATTGACGCGCAAGGCATGGATCTGACCGGCATAGGCCATGTCTGCGGTGTGCGACAACACCACCGCGTCCACAGGCACCTGGCTGTCGTCAATTTGTTGCTGCACATGGGCACGCTGCCGCTCGAAAATACCGGATAAATCGCTGGCATCAAACTGGTCCAGACGCTTTTCCACGGTCTGTGAAACGTCGTAACGCAGGTCGGCATATGCACAACCGAGTGCACACAACACACCCGGGTACTGGGGCACGAGCATGGTGCTCACACCCACTTCGCGGATCAGTGCACCTCCGTGCAGGGGACCGGCACCGCCAAATGCCACCAATGCAAAATCCCGCGGGTCCAGTCCACGCTCAATGGACATCAGGCGCATGCGCCCGGCCATGCGCTGGTTGACGACCGCCAAAATGGCCTCGGCGGTTTGCTCCACCGACAAATTCAGGCGTGCACCCAGATCACCAACTGCTTTGCGTGCACCATCCATGTCCAGCGTGGTGCCATCACCGTTCATGCGGCTTTGCGGATTGATGCGGCCCAGCACCACGTTGGCGTCGGTCACGGTTGGCTCGGTGCCACCTCGACGGTAAGCCACGGGACCAGGCACGGCACCGGCGCTGCGAGGCCCCACTTGCAGCATGCCGCCACGGTCCAGGTACGCAATGCTGCCGCCACCGGCGCCGATGGTGTGCACATCGATCATCGGCAGACGCAGCGGTATGCGAAAGTCCAGGTTCGTCAACTCGGCGACTTCGGGCTCTCCGTTGATGATGACCGCCACATCAAAGCTGGTGCCGCCCATGTCGCCCGTCATCACGTGGCTGAAACCGGCCTCCTTGGCAATGCGTGCGGCCGCCGTGACGCCTGCGGCCGGACCTGAACGAACGATGTAGGCCGAGCGCTGGCCCAGCTGGCGCAAAGGTGCCACACCTCCGTTGGATTGCATGATGGCCACCTCACGGTCAAAACCCCAGGTGCTGAGTTTTTCGGCCAAATTTTTGGCGTACCGTGCTACCAGCGGTTGTAAAAATCCCTGGACCACGGCAGTGCTGGTTCGCTCGAATTCATAATATTCACGCACCACCGATGTGGCGGTCACCAGTTCCCAAGCCGGGTTGATGTCGGCCAGAATATCGCGTGCGCGTTCTTCATGGGCACTGTTGGCATAGGCATGCAAGAAGGCCACCACCACTGACTCCACGCCACGCACTTTCAACTCTTCACCGATCAGACGCAGTGCGTTTTCGTCCAGAGCGCGCATGACCTGGCCCTGGTAATCGATGCGCTCGTCAACTTCAAAGCGCAAATCCCTGGGTACCAAGGGCTCGTGTACGCCTTCCAGGCCGTACATCTGTGGGCGATCACGCCGCCCCAACTCCAAGATGTCGCGAAACCCGCGCGTGGTGATCAAAGCGCACCGCGCACCACGCCGCTCGATGATGGCATTGGTGGCAATGGTGGTGCCATGCAAAATGGCATCAAGCTCATCCGGCGTGAGCCCTGCCGCCTGCAAAGCATGGAGCAAACCCACCGATGGGTCGTGCGGTGTGGAGGGCACCTTCAAAATCTGGTGCGGTCGCTCCGCATTGCCCGAAAAATAGAGGTCGGTGAACGTGCCACCAACATCGATGCCTACGATGCCTGTCATTTTGTCTCCTCTGGCTTTGGCCTTTGCTGCTGCACCCCAGGTATCGGGCGCATGGGCCCGATCACCTGTTTCGATATGACGGTCTGTTGCTGCTCTACGAATGTCGCGCCGATGGCCCGGCTGTGCCGGTAAGGGTCAGGTTCTGCCTGCTTTGCCCATGTGGTTTTCAGCCATGCACAGGCCTGGTCCATGGCATCCGTGGCTGCATCGATGACGCCGATGTATTTGAGAAACCCATGGTTCATGCCGGGACTGCGCTGACAAATCACAGGTACACCGGCCTGCTTGAGCCGCTGGGCAAATTGCTCACCCTCGTCGCGCAGCACGTCGTATTGCGCCGTCATCAGCCAGGTGCTGGGCATGCCAGCCAAGTCAGGTGCGCGCAGCGGTGCTGCGTGCGGGTGCGATGCATCCTGTTCGCTGGGCAGGTAATGCGCCCAGAACCAGGCCATGCCTTCAGCACTCAAGCCATAACCTTGCGCACATTCGCGGTATGACGGCCAGCCTGCACTGGGATGGTCAGTCACCGGATACCACATCAGCAAGGCGGTCGGTACGGGACGGCCTTGGGTTCGCAAACGCCATGCGGTCACGGCCGCCAGACAGGCCCCAGCGCTGTCACCCGCCAAGGCCAGTCCGGCCTTGGATGATGCCCCCCACTGCCCCGCATGCTCAGCCAGCCAGCGCGTTGCAGCGAGGCAGTCATCTGGCGCTGCGGGAAATGGATGCTCCGGGGCCAGTCGATAATCCACTGAAGCCACGACGCACCCAGCGCCTGCACACAAACGACGGCAAATGTCGTCATGGGTGTCAAGGTCCAGCGCGACGAAACCACTGCCGTGAAAGAACACCAACAGCGGTGCATCTACGCGACTTTGCGCCAGTGGGGAGTACACACGCACTGGCAGTGAACCGTCGATGCGCGGGACGCGCACCTCCTGCACACGCCCTACGGCCACCGGTTCTGACTTGGGCTGATAGCCGCTTTTGAGTTGCGCCCGGGCCTGTTCGATGGGCAGCGCATGGTAAGGCGTCTTGCCCACGGCGTTGGCCAAATTGCTGGCGATGACGGGGTGCAGTGCCATGCTTTTACTGCGGCTGCACGCCGATGTCGGCCAACAAGCGTGGCAAGCGCTGCACTTCGCTTCGAACAAAGGGCCCAAATTCTGTCGTTCCCATCCAGCGTGGTTCTGCCCCGAGTGTCTGTATGCGCTGAGCGACTTCCGGCTGAGCCAAAATGCGCTGAAGTTCGTCTTCCAGCCGTTTGATCACGGGCTCAGGTGTGCCCTCGGGCGCAAACATGCCGATCCAGCCCGCAAAATTGAAATCCTTGATGCCCGCTTCGGTCAGGGTCTGGAACTCGGGTGCCTGCGGACTGCGCCCGCCCATCGTGACAACACCCAAAGCCCGAACACTGCCTGCCCTCACATGCTGAAGGCTGGAGGCGATGTCAGGAAACATCACCTGTACCCGCCCACCGATCACATCAGTCAAGCCAGCCGGGTTGCTGGCATAGGGAACACGCAGCATCTCGATGCCAGCACGCCGTGCAAACATCTCGCCCATCATCAAACTGGAGGTGTTGCCTGCAGCAAACGACAATGCCTTGGGGTTGGCTTTGGCATAAGCGACGAGCTCGGCCGGGGTACGCGCCGGAACCGATGGATGCACAACCATGAAACTGGAGAAGGTCGCCACCATGCCAATTGGCTTGAAGTCTTTGATCGGGTCGTAGTTCATTTTGAGCATCAAACCCGGATTGGCACCATGCGTTGAATTGGTGCCCATCATCAGCGTCAGGCCATCGGGGTTGGCGCGCGCCACCGCTTGCGCTGCAATGGCGCCATTGGCACCCGGCTTGTTCTCCACCACCACGCTTTGTTTGAACGCGACTTCCAACTGCTGCGCCAGCACCCGAGTGGCGATGTCGGTGCCACTGCCTGCGCCAAATGGCACCACGATGCGAACGGGTCGACTTGGGTAGGTATCGGCTTGAACGCCACCCATACCGCTCAGGCCGCACAAGGCCAGTACCCGCAAGGCTTGACCCACAGCCTGCCAGCGGATCCATCCCATCGCTTGGTGTGTCTTGCTGCTTTTCATGTCTCGTCTCCTGTGTGTTGCCCAGGCCCATTGCCCGGTCAGTGATCACGCCCCATTCCATTGTTTTGCTTCGTCTTGTTGACTCAAAGGTTAAGCCAATTCTTTTGGACAGTCAATTATTTGGTCTGACCAAAAGAAGATTTTGAGACCCGTACTTTCCCTCTGAGTATTTACCCTGTGAAACGAACTCTGAACGGATGTCGACCTGGTGATGCATTCAAACGGCAACGGTGCCAGCTTGGTTAGCTCGCCCGCTGAACAGCGGGTGTGAACCTGCAGCAAGGCTTGGCGTTGAGACCTTTTGATACCGCGTCAACCCTTTTGGGCGCGTCGCCGTGCTCCCTGACGAAGTTCACGCGCCAAACGCGCCCGGTACGCTCGCGGATCCAGCTCCAGTCCATAACGTGGGCTGTCGGGGTAACGCCGGATTTTGTCGGCGCGATCCGCTTCAATCGCACGCGCCATTTCTGGTGCCGTGGGCAAGGTCAAATGACCAGACTCAATGGCCGCCACCCACTCAGCCTGGTCATCCATCATGCGGATGTTGCCGCCGCCGCTGACATTGAAGAAACCCACAAAGTACAAACCTTGCTGCCCAGGTGGCACGACCTGGTGGTACAACTCCAGCCAATGCTCCCGCACAGGCGAAAGCTCTGGGCTGAGAAACGGCAAATCCACCTTGTATCCGGTGGCTGCGATCATGGCATCAAAGCGCTGCTGGCTGCCGTCACTGAAATGCACCACATCGCCTTCAACCGAGGCCACTCCGGGCTTGGCGGTGATGCGTTTCCAGATGAAATGCCCGATCAGCAAATGGTGCCCTGCGGGATGTGTGCGGGTCTTGGGGGTGACAAATCCCCACTGCTCCATGCGCCCATGGGCCATGCGCGCGATCATCCCCCGAATCCAGCGACGCCATGGCCAAGGCATCCAGGGTTTTTCCAGGCGTGCCAACACCCGCGAAGTCGGTACCCCTAAAAACATGCGAGGCATCAACAACACCGGTGAACGTGCCGCCATCGTGGTTGAGGCGGTCAGCGTGCAAATGTCCGAGGCAATGTCGCATGCGCTGTTGCCCACGCCCACCACCAGCACATGCTGCCCCCTGAATGGTTCGGGCACCCGGTAGCTGTGCGAGTGCAGGTAACGGCCCCTGAAATCCTTGGCAAACGGCGGGTGGCTGGGCACACCCTGGTGCCCCGAGGCCACCACCACCGCATCAAAGGTCTGGGCTTCACCGGACTGGAGGACCACATTCCATCCACCGCCCGCCCGTGGACTCAAGCTGCGAACGGGCGAATTGAAACGGATGTGCGACCGCAGACCAAAATGCGCTGCATAAGACTGCAAGTAGGCGACCATCTCGCGGTGGTCGGGATACAGGGGCGCTTCTGGTGGGAACGGGAAATCCTTGTACGCGGTGACCGCATTTTCGGAGTTGACATGCAGACTCTCGTACGTCGGACTCATTTGATTGTCGTTCTCATAGACCCAGAGGCCGCCGATGTGACTGCCCATCTCGAAAACGACCACCTCCTGGCCTTTTGCCAACAAATGCTTGGCCGCGCATAAGCCGGCGGCACCGGCACCAATCACGGCCACACGTTTGCGCAAGTTTTGACGGGTCTCATGCATCGGTGGGCCTTTTGTGAGGGGCTTTATTTAGGCGGATTGTCGCGGGGACGGGCCTGCACACTGGACACGTAAGCCCCGACATGGCGACCCATACGCCGCCAAGCCGCATCACCATCGTGGGCTTCGATCGCGTCCATCACCTTTTGATGCGCTTCCAGCACAGCATGGCGCACCTCAACCGAGTTGAAGCCCTGGATGTCGGTGGCCGCGTAGACGGATTGGGCGATGGCCGTGGTGAATGCAGTCAAGAGTTCGTTGTGGGTGGCCCGCATCACGCCCATGTGCCAATCCAGATTGGCCTGCAGGAACGCTGACACATCATCGATGTCCTGTCGCAGGCGCTCATGGGCCTTGACCAGCGAGCCCCAGTTTTCCTCGCTGCAATGCAACGCAGCCAGGCGCGCAGCATGAGGCTCAATGGCCTCACGCGCCTCCAATACAGCTTCGAAGCGGATGCGCTGACCCCGTATGAAAATGTCGATCGAGCGCTCCAGTGTCGAAATGTCGGGGCGCACCACTTCGGAGCCACCACTGCGGCCAGTGCGTGTGGCAATCAGACCTTCAACTTCAAGAATGCGCAAAGCCTCGCGTACCGAGGCCCGTGACAATCCGGCCTGAGCCGACAAATCACGCTCATTGGGCAGCAACATGCCTTCCCGAATGCGGCCATCCAGAATTTGTTCACGTAAATTTCCGGCCAGAACATCGGCCGCTTTAGGGACATAAATCGGGGTGATGTCGAGCATGGTCATATTCCTCTGATAATGGTATTGGAAACTATTTGCTCTGTCAATTATTTGGTCTGACCAAATAATTGCGGGATTTGTGTTTCATCATTTAAATCATAAAGCACGCCAATCCCCCTGCCATCGCGCGGCACACCCCAGTCAAGGAACGCACGGCATGAGCCGCTGTGTCTCATGGTTTAGGCAGCCAACAACCGGTAACGGTCATAAGAAAAGCCTTCGCTGCGTCAGCGCACGATGCAAAAGCGCGAAAAGCGCACCGCGAGACGTTGCAAGGCTTGCCAGGGGTCGGTCGGCCAGTCGGGCACTTTCAGGCCTTTGACGATGCCATCCACCTGGTGCGCCGCTTGCAGCAAACCGTTCAGACGGGCTTCGGTCATGCGGGGCAGCACGCGTTCAAACAGGCGCTCAC
>JACCDN010357690.1_pt1 | contig 37041 bp, 37 predicted proteins | sample 7441691 | NCBI WGS metagenome assembly JACCDN01 (sample SAMN15323439, study PRJNA562643) | freshwater metagenome | isolation source: river surface water | place: USA:Blue River Watershed | collected 2017-08-16
AAATTCTAGTAAAAGAATATTGAGAGCAATGAGGGCTATATATGAGGAGAGTTGGTCTCTGAATGGTCGAATCAATGCCTCTTCATGATCATGGACCAGTATGGGTAGGATCAAAACCCCCAGATAAAACAGATAGGCAAGGTGTCTAACTATAGTTTTTGGCATTCTTTGATTATGATGTCATATCCCATTTACTAAAAATAAATAATGAGAACCTTTCTAGCATCGCCCCCGGTATCTGCTTTTGCGATGGTCATGGGCTTATCCGGTCTATCACTCATCTGGTTTAAGTTTGCAGCGATCGTAGCCTATCCGGAGGCAATCATGGTTGCAAATATTTTTGGACTCCTTGCGACACTTGTATTTTTAATCTTATCTTTGGGTTTGTTGCGTAAGCAGTGGGTGAGTCCTGAGAAGCTGATTGAGGAATGGAATCACCCCGTTAAATCAGCATTTTTCGGAGCTATATCGGTCGGTGTTTGTCTGCTGGCTGCGGTGATTTATCACTACTCAGTCACTCTGGCTGAATATGTCTGGTTGTCTGGGGCAGCCTTGCATTTGGTGGCCATGCTGGCTGTCTTAAATGCTTGGGTCCATCGCGAGAATCTGCAGGCAGCTCATGCCTGCCCTGTCTGGTTTATTCCAGCGGTTGGTAACGTAGTGATCCCTCTGGGTGGGGTGCGCTTGGGATACATCGAATTATCTTGGTTTTTCTACGGCATCGGTTTGATCTTCTGGGTGGTCCTGTTATCACTGGTCATGTATCGCTTGATGTTTGTGCAACCCGAGCTACCTGATCGCTTAAAACCTACGATGGCTATTTTCTTAGCGCCGCCTACAGTCGCGTTCTCATCTTGGATAGCACTGACAGGGCAAGATGGCTCAGCACCTCTTGATGGTTTCGGGCATATCTTGATTGCTATTGGCTTATTTTTTGCCCTATTTTTATTGTTGCAATTCAAGCGTTTTGCTAAGTTGCCCTTTTTTATGTCTTGGTGGGCTTATTCTTTCCCAAGTGCTTCGTTCACCATTGCCTTATTTAATTACAGTTATTTTTCTCCCCATTTCATTTATGTAGCCTATATAGCTATGGTCTTTAGCACCGTCCTGATTATGGGACTCTTCTTTAGAACCTTGATGGCTATTCATATGAAAGACCCGCATTGGGTTGATTAGACCGGCTCGGCAAATTGCGTATGTCCTTCGCGAACGAGTAATTGGCGCTTGATCGCAAGGCCACTACTATAGCCCCCGATTGAGCCGTCGCTACGAATAACGCGATGGCAGGGAATCAAGACACAAATTGGGTTTGCGCCGATAGCATTGGCTACGGCGCGTACACTTTGTGGTCTACCGATCGCCTGAGCAATTTCCTGGTAGCTACGTAGTTCACCGTGTGGGATAGAAAGCAGGGCTTGCCAAACCGCTTTTTGAAAGGCGGTGCCTTGTGGGGCCAAAAAATACCCAGGCTGACCTTTTAGTAAAGCGTTACAGACCTTTTGTCCTTGAGGGTCGGACTTGAAGCTCGCAGGGTAAGGATATGGACCAAGACCTACGAATTCCAAGCGAAAAATAGTCTGATCCGACCACTCGAGTATGGCGGCTCCCCATTTTGTATGGCAGTAGCTCGATTTTCTAGTTGTTGTTGAACTCATTACTTCAAGTCTAAATCAGCAAAAGGGTTTAGAATAGCTCTACCGATATGCATATTGGGGCCGACATGGTTTCGACGTGGATTGCAAAGCATTGAGGGCATACCGAGGACCCGACATCTCGTAAAACATTGGGAATGTAATAACTGCTAACGACGAACGTTACGCACTAGCAGCTTAATTGCTGCTGCCCCTGAACTGATTTGCTCTTGGGTCAGGTAGCGCAAGCTACATCAGGGTCATATACATGAGATAAGGTTGCATAGAGTCGTGATGTGCAGCTCGAAAACCAAGCGAACCGCTTGATTCAAACGTGTTGGTCCGTGTGAGTTAGGTTAAATTAAAAGACACAACTAAGTATGTAGAACTCTATGTGGAGGATTTGCGGACGCGGGTTCGATCCCCGCCGGCTCCACCAAATTTATGATTCAACAGTTTTCTCTACAAACTGTTGACTTTGGGTTCATCAAGAAGCCGGCGGCTTCTGTTTTTTTCAGCTCCTCGCCAGAATTTGTTTGGCAATCAACTCTATGGCGCTTGGGTCTAAGGAGTTGGTGTCAATCACTGTTGCAGTTTGATAGCCCTGGTAGTTTCCTGATTGAGATTTCTTATACAGCACATCGTAGTGTTGCTCGAGTAAGGCATGTATTAAGGTATGCCAATCTTTCTTTTCAATGAGCTCGATCCAATATTGAATTTTCTCTTGCCCCTGAATTTCTTTTAAGCAAGAAATCTTTTCGATGAGGCGTTGCGGATCATTCATCATGTATGGGTAGTCGGACATGAGATAGTCAATGCGGGCATCTAGGCTCGCATTAATTTGCACACAGGGGCTTTGCCGCATACGTTGTATCAGGGTGTCAGGCACTTGTAGCAGCCCAATTTTTTTACTTTCTGCTTCGACGTATACGACTCGCTCGGAGGAAAATCCTTGTAACTGAGAGAAGATCAGTGACTCAAACATTTTTTGAGAGGGTTGTGCGCCTAAGCTACCGAGTACCGAGCCTTTGTGATTAGCGAGGGACTCCAGGTCAAGTACTTGTTCGCCCATTTGAGCTAATTTCTTGAGGATGGAACTCTTGGCACTTCCTGTGCTGCCACTGATGACGCGAAAAGAATACGCGACAACTTCTGTATGTAGATACTCCACCACCCATTTGCGATATTGCTTATAGCCCCCATTTAATAGTTCCGCAGACCAGCCAATTTGGCGCAGGATATGAGTCATCGATTGACTGCGCTTACCGCCTCGCCAACAATAAACGAGTGGTCGCCAGCCTTTATCTTGCGCGGCAAATTGATGTTCTAAATGGTGGGCAATGTTTTTTGCGATGAGGCGGGCGCCAATTTTTTTTGCCGCGAAGGGGGATTCTTGATGGTAAATAGTACCGACTTCAACTCGTTCTTCATCATTGAGTACCGGGCAGTTAATGGCTCCAGGGATATGGTCGAGCGCAAACTCAGCGGGTGAGCGCACGTCAATGATGCTATCGAATTGACCGAGTTCAGATAATTGAAGTCGCGCAGTCATTATGCGATCCAGGCGGTCACTAGACCCACAGTTGCAGCGGCGCCGATGACCTGCAAAATTGACCAGCCCGCTTTACCGAGTGCAACGGCACTTGCCAGCGCAATCACAAGGCCGGAGATATTCAATGTGAATGATTCAGTCACTAATACATGAAAGCCAAAGAAAACCGCTAATTGCAAAATCATACCAATCACCGCTGCGGAGATAAATTGCAAGGGGAGTTGTACTTTGAGTTGCCCCTTTGTTTTTTCTACCCAAGGCGCACCCAGCAGAATAAATAAGAATGAAGGTAAAAAAGTAAACCAGGTCGCAACGAGTGCCCCTAGGCTGCCCATCAATAAATGGCTATCACCTAACCAATAGTCTTGCACACTCGCGCCCAAGTAGCCGACAAAAGCCACAATCATGATCAGTGGCCCTGGGGTGCTTTCCCCAAGGGCTAGGGCATCGAGCATCTGGGTGGGCGTGAGCCATTGAAAATGTTCTACAGCGGCCTGATAGATGTAAGGCAGTACTGCATAAGCGCCACCAAAAGTGACAAAAGCCATTTTGGTAAAGAACCACGACATTTGCGTCAGAGGATTTTGCCAACCGCCAAGAGTAATTAATGCAATCACGGGGATGAGCCAGAGTAAGCCGATCACTAAAAGAATATGCCAGGCAGAGTCAGGCATCCCATGGCTTTGCACGCTAGTATTTTCTGGAACTATCAAAGCGCTAGATTTTCTGCTGTACACATATCCCACTAAAGCGCTTATGAAAATAATCAAGGGAAAAGGAATAGCAAAAACCATATGAGCCAATAGAGATAGCACCATGACGAGCGCGAGTAACTTGCTATGTATGGTCTTTTTACCCATGCGATAGGCAGTTATCAAAATAATCGCTAAAACTGCGGGTTTGATTGCTTCAAAGATTGAGCTTAACCAGATCTGATCACCATAGCTTAAGTAGATGTAACTCAAGGCGGTGAGTAAAAAGAAAGACGGCAATAAAAATAAAACGCCAGCGATCACGCCCCCCTTAGTGCCATGCAGTAGCCAGCCTAGATAAGTGGCTAATTGTTGTGCTTCTGGTCCGGGTAAGACCATGCAATAGTTCAGAGCATGCTTAAAGGATTCCTCGCTCAACCATTTTTTACGCACAACGATTTCATCATGCATCATGGCAATTTGTCCTGCTGGACCGCCAAAGCTTATCAAGCCGAGTTTGAACCAAAAGCGTAGGGTCGTAGAGAGGCTTGGCTGACTCATCAATTAAAGAAGTTTTAGTAACTCAAGCGGACTATGAATGATGTGATCAGCCCCCCATGTATCAATGGGTTCTTCGCAACCACAGTAGCCATAGGCTGCAGCGACCGTGATCATGCCAGCGGCTTGCCCCGCTTGAATATCACGCAAATCGTCACCGACATAAATGCAATGTTGGGCAGAGACTTTAGCCCACTGTGCTGCTTGGAGTATCGGGGCAGGGTGGGGTTTGGCGTGTGGTGTGGTGTCTCCACTCACAGTGGCAGCGCTGCGTTCGCTTAAGCCCAAGGCTTGCACGAGGGGATCGGTCAGACGCGCTGCTTTATTGGTCACAATTCCCCAGGCGAGTTCTTGAGTTTCTAGAGCCTCAAGCACTTCAGGCATGCCCTCAAATAAACGTGTGTTGACGCATAAGGCCTGTTCATAAAAGCCTAAAAACTGACTTCTTAATTCTTCAAACTCGGGATGATCGGGACCATAGTTAAAAGCCCCACCAATTAAACCCCTAGCACCTGCTGAGGCGAGCGGTCGTAATTGTTCATAAGGTAATGCCGCCAGTCCGCGTTCGATGCGCACTGCATTAATAGCAGCAACTAGATCGGGAGCCGTATCTGCAAGCGTGCCATCTAAATCAAAAAAAACCCCTTGATAGTCTCTATTCATGGGGCTTATTTGCTGCAGGCAATCATATAGTTCACATCCGTGTCTGAATTCAGACGAAATACCTCAGTGAATGGGTTGTAGCTCATGCCGCGAATTTCTTGTAACTCCAAACCGGCCGAACGTACCATCTGATGTAATTCAGAAGGTTTAATGAATTTTTTATAGTCATGGGTGCCACGTGGTAGTAGACGTAATACATACTCAGCGCCCAAAATCGCTAAAAGATAGGATTTTGGATTGCGATTGAGTGTGCTGAAAAATACTTGACCACCAGGTTTCACGAGTTGGGCACAGGCTTTCACAATAGCGCTTGGATCGGGAACGTGTTCTAACATTTCCATGCAAGTCACGACGTCATATTGACCGGGTTCGCGTGCAGCAAGATCTTCGGCGCTGAGGTACTCATAAGACACAGCAACTCCGGATTCAAGGCTATGTAATTCGGCGACCGATAAGGCGCGTTCGGATAAATCAATACCTTTCACGTCAGCTCCACGGCTGGCCATGGATTCACTCAAAATGCCGCCACCACAGCCAATATCGACCACTTTTTTGCCGGCTAAGCCTACACGCCCATCAATCCAGTTGAGTCTGAGGGGGTTGATGGCATGCAAGGGTTTAAATTCACTACTCGGATCCCACCAGCGGTGAGCGAGTTCACTGAATTTATTGATTTCACTGGTATCTACATTCATGCGCCTATTTTATACGGGGATAATGAATTAAGCCGGCCAGAGCTAACAATCATGAGCGTATTAAATAGAGCGCATAAAAAAAGCCCGGCGAACCGGGCTTTCTGAGCAGCTGATTGGCTTAGTTCTTACGTGTACCGATCACTTCGATCTCTACGCGACGGTTCTTAGCGCGACCTTCTGCAGTTTTGTTGTCAGCGACTGGCTGTGACTCGCCTTTACCTTCAACGTAAATACGGTTGGCATCAATACCCTTGCTGATCAAGTACTTTTTCACTGAATTAGCACGACGTACTGAGAGTTTCTGGTTGTATGCGTCTGTACCGATAGCGTCGGTATGACCCACAGCAATCACCACTTCCAATGTCAAAGTTTTGATTTTCTCAGCCAAGCTGTCTAAGCTTGCTTTTGCAGCTGGCTTGATGTTTGATTTGTCAAAATCAAACAGGGCATCAGCCGTCAAGCTCACCTTTGAGCTCACTGGCTTGGTTGGAGTGGCTTGAGCGGCAACAGCACCATCACAACCTGCGGCAGCAGTTGCTGGTGTCCAGCTGCTATTTCTCCAGCACAATTCATTAGTACCGTTTCTCCAAACTGTACCTGTGCTATTTACCCAGTTATCAACACTTCTTTGTTGTGCGAAAGCGCTTGCGCTTACAGCAACACCGGCGACTACCATCAATTGCAGCATTTTTTTCATTTTTATTTCCTCGTAAAGTTCCGTAACCCTCGAATCCAAACGGATTTCCATTAGTTTAGCACTATAAATCAGGTAATTAGCAAGGAGTCAATGATAAAATTAAGGGCATGGAAACCACTAATAACGCAGCCAAAGAGACACTCCCCATATCCCTAGAAGACGAGATGCGTCGTTCCTATTTGGACTACGCCATGAGCGTCATTGTGGGACGAGCCTTGCCAGACGTTCGTGATGGCTTAAAACCGGTTCATCGCCGGGTTTTATTTGCCATGCATGAGCTCAATAATGACTGGAATAGGGCCTATAAAAAATCTGCACGTATCGTGGGTGATGTGATTGGTAAATATCACCCGCATGGTGATTCAGCGGTTTACGACACGATTGTGCGTATGGCGCAAGACTTTTCTTTGCGTTATATGTTGGTCGATGGCCAAGGTAACTTTGGATCTGTGGACGGTGATAGCGCTGCGGCGATGCGTTATACCGAGATTCGCTTAGCTAAGATTGCCCATGAACTACTCAATGATATTGATAAGGAAACGGTTGATTTCGGGCCTAACTATGACGGCAGCGAAAAAGAACCCTTAATTCTCCCGGCACGTATCCCCAATCTACTGATTAATGGTTCATCGGGTATTGCTGTGGGTATGGCCACGAATATTCCGCCACATAACCTCGATGAAGTCGTGGCTGCTTGTTTGCATCTTTTGGATAACCCTGAGTGCACGATTGATGAGTTGATTGACATCATTCCTGCACCTGACTTCCCTACCGCTGGAATTATTTACGGTATTCAAGGTGTTCGTGAGGGCTATAAAACGGGTCGCGGTCGCGTCGTCATGCGAGCCAAGACGCATTTTGAAGATATTGACCGTGGTCAGCGTCAAGCCATCATCGTGGATGAGCTGCCCTATCAGGTGAATAAAAAGTCATTGCTAGAGCGCATTGCTGAGCTGATTACTGAGAAGAAAATTGAAGGTATTTCAGATATTCGCGATGAGTCTGATAAATCAGGTATGCGTGTTGTGATCGAGCTCAAGCGCGGTGAGGTGCCTGAGGTTGTTTTAAATAATCTGTACAAAAATACTCAACTGCAAGATACCTTCGGTATGAATATGGTCGCACTGGTGGATAACCAGCCGCGTCTTTTGAATCTGAAGCAAATGCTTGAGTGTTTCTTGTCGCATCGCCGTGAAGTGGTGACACGTCGCACGGTATTTGAACTCAAAAAAGCACGCGAACGTGGCCATGTTTTGGAAGGCTTGGCGGTCGCTTTAGCGAATATTGATGACTTTATTGCAATTATTAAAGCAGCCCCGACTCCGCCAGAGGCCAAACGTGAGTTGATGATGCGTTCCTGGGATTCAGCAGTGGTTCGCGAAATGCTTTCGCGCGCGCAAGCTGATGCACCAGGCGGTCGCGAGTCCTTCCGCCCTGAGAACTTGGATCCTGCGGTGGGTATGCAAAACGATGGTTTATACAAACTATCCGAGGGGCAGGCTCAAGAAATTCTCCAAATGCGCTTGCAGCGCCTAACAGGGCTTGAGCAAGACAAGATCTTGTCTGAGTACAAAGATGTCATGTTGCAGATTGCTGACCTTTTAGATATTTTGGCTAAACCTGAGCGTATTGCAGTCATCATCAAGGAAGAGCTTGAGGCTGTGCGCAATGAGTTTGGTCAAGCTGGTGGTGATAGTGGTCGTCGTTCTCAGATTGAACTGAATGCTACCGAGCTATTTACAGAAGATTTGATTACACCTCAGGATTTGGTGGTGACTTTGTCGCACGCAGGCTATATGAAGAGCCAACCCCTGTCTGAGTACCGCGCCCAAAAACGTGGGGGTCGTGGTAAGCAAGCGGCGGCGACCAAAGATGAGGATTGGATTGATACCCTGTTTGTCGCCAACACGCACGACACGATCTTGTGTTTCTCAGACCGTGGCCGTATGTATTGGTTAAAGGTTTGGGAAGTCCCTCAGGGAGGTCGCACCTCTCGTGGTAAACCGATTGTGAACATCTTCCCCTTAGTGGATGGAGAGAAGATTACCGTCATATTGCCGATCAAGGCTTATGAAGATGACAAATATGTATTCATGGCAACCCGCAAAGGCGTGGTGAAGAAGTCTCGTTTATCCGATTTCTCTAACCCGCGTAAGGCAGGCATCATTGCAGTCGATCTCGATGAGGGTGATCATCTCGTTGGCGCTGCCATTACGGATGGTTATCACGACGTCATGCTCTTCTCAGACGCGGGTAAGGCAGTCCGTTTTGATGAGAATGATGTCCGTCCGATGGGCCGTACCGCTCGCGGTGTGCGTGGTATGAACCTAGAAGCCAGCCAAGAGGTGATTGCGATGTTAGTGGCACCTTCTGAAGCCGAGGCTTTGGCCAATCCAGATGTGCCAAGTAGCGTATTGACGGCGACCGAGAATGGCTTTGGTAAGCGGACTCCTATTGCTGAGTACACTCGCCATGGTCGTGGCACCAAAGGCATGATTGCGATTCAAACCTCTGAGCGTAACGGTAAAGTCGTTGCGGCCGTTTTGGTTTCAGAAAAAGATCAAATTATGTTGATCACGACAGGTGGTGTTTTAGTGCGCACCCGTGTGGCTGAAATTCGTGAAATGGGACGAGCCACTCAAGGCGTCACTTTGATTAACGTCGATGAGGGAACTACTTTGTCGGGTCTGCAGCGTATCGCTGAGAGTGATGACGGTGACGATGAGGGCGACGATGTAGGTGATGAGGACATGGCTACTGATGGAGAGCCGAATGCCTGAGCAACGCGTCTATAACTTTGCTCCAGGACCGGCGACATTGCCAGAAGAAGTCCTGCAACAAGCGACGCGTGACATCATTAATTGGCAAGATTTAGGTATGGGCGTGATGGAAGTTAGCCATCGCGGCAAAGCTTTCATGGCCTGCTATCAAGAAGCGGTGCAAGATTTACGAGACTTGATGGCTATACCTGACGATTACGCAGTCCTCTTCCTACAGGGTGGCGCGATTGGTCAAAACGCGGCTATTCCGATGAATCTCATGTCTTTGGCCAAAAATGGCCCCAAAGCCGATTTTGTCGTCACGGGGATTTGGACAGAAAAGTCAGTGAAGGAAGCTGCCAAATACGGACAAGCGCATATTGCTGCGACAAGTCAGGCAAACGGTTTTACAGACATACCGGCAAGAAGTACTTGGCAGTTAAGTGATGATGCGGCTTATGTACACATTTGCTCAAATGAAACAGTAGGCGGTGTTGAATTCCAGGATATCCCCAAGGTCAATCAACCACTCGTCGCGGATGTCTCGAGCAATATTCTTTCTCGGGTTTGGGACATTCAACAGTTCGGCGTACTCTTTGGTGGGGCGCAAAAAAATATTGGGCCTGCCGGTCTTGGTATCACGATAGTACGTAAGGATTTATTGGGTCATGCCATGCCGATCACACCCATGGTTTGGGATTGGACGAAACAAGCCGAAAACGATTCGATGCTCAATACACCACCGACTTTTGGTGTGTATTTGGCAGGCGCAGTATTTAAGTGGTTAAAGCGTCAAGGTGGTGTTGCCGCCATGGAAAAGATCAATATTCAGAAAGCAACGATGTTGTATGACTGTATCGATCAAAGTACTTTGTATACCTCTAAAGTAGCGCCGACTTGTCGTTCGCGCATGAATGTTACTTTCTACCTCAAAGATGAATCACTCAATGAGCGTTTTGTAGAGGAAGCGGCCAAGAGAGGCTTAGCCAATCTTAAGGGTCATAAGAGTGTGGGTGGTATGCGAGCGAGTATTTACAACGCAATGCCTCTCGCCGGTGTTGAGGCTTTAGTTCACTTCATGAAGGAGTTTGAGCGTGGCGTCTGATGATAAAGATTTAGCACCCTGGCGAGCCAAGATTGATCAATTGGATGAGCAATTACTCAAGCTCTTGAGTGAGCGTGCTCAGGCAGCGCAAGAAGTCGGCAAAATTAAACATGCTCAAGGGGCGCCTGTATTCCGTCCTGAGCGTGAGCGCCAAGTGATTCAAGCTTTGCAAAATAAAAATACGGGACCCTTGCAAGCTGAGGGAGTGGCGGCCATTTGGCGTGAGATTATGTCTGCCTGCCGTGCCCTGGAGGCCCCTGATCGAATTGCTTATCTTGGCCCTGCTGGCACATTTTCACAAGACGCCGCTTTTGCGCAATTTGGTCAGTCCATTGAAACAGTTTCATGCGCCACCATTGATGAAGTTTTTCGTGCTGTGGACGCACGTGCAGCCAACTATGGCATCGTCCCTGTAGAAAACTCTTCTGAGGGGGCTGTATCGCGCACACTTGATTTGTTATTAGATACTGATCTAAAAATTACCGGTGAAATTGCTTTGCCGATTGAGCATCAGCTGCTCACACAATCAGGTAAGCTCGAAGGTATCCAGAAAATTTGTGCTCATCCCCAAGCTTTGGCCCAGTGCCACCGTTGGTTAGCGAATCATCTACCCCATATTGAGCAGCAACCGGTTAATAGCAATGGTGTCGCAGCAAAAATGGCCAGTGAAAATCCTCAGATTGCAGCGATCGCCAGTGAGCGCGCAGCGACGCAGTATGGTTTGCTGATGGCGCATACGCAAATACAGGATGATCCTCATAATCGCACCCGTTTTGTGGTGATCAGTCATGGTGCGTGTGAACCGACGGGTCGAGATCAAACCTCTTTGATTCTCTCGGTAGCTAATAAGCCGGGAGCCGTCTATCAACTATTGGCTCCTTTAGCGAAACATGGTGTATCCATGAATCGTCTCGAGTCTAGACCGGCACGTAGAGGCACCTGGGAATATTTCTTCTATATTGATATTGATGGTCATGCGAGTGAAGCTGCAGTAGCTAAAGCCTTGGCTGAGTTACAAGCAGAAGCGGCGTTTTATAAAAACTTGGGTTCCTATCCACGCGCCCACTAATTCAATTGACCTAAGAGACAACGTCTATTGACCCAAGAAAGATATTGCGCGATGAAATCTAATGATCAAGCTCAATTCGGTTTACCTCATATTCGTGAGATTGCCCCTTATGTAGGGGGTAAACCGATCAGTGAGGTGGCTCGTCAATTTAATTTAGATGAGAGCAAGATTGTTAAATTAGCCTCGAATGAAAATCCTTTAGGCATGCCCAAATCAGCGCAAGATGCCATGCTCGCAGCCGCTGCAGAATTAGGCCGTTACCCCGACTCGAATGGTTTTGATCTCAAGGGCGCCATTGCAAAAAAATATCAAGTACCGTTTGAGTGGATTACATTGGGTAATGGTAGTAATGATATTCTGGAGTTAACTGCTCGTGCGGTCGCGACGGATGCAGATGAGGTTGTGTTCTCGAAACATGCCTTTGCAGTTTATCCCTTAGCCACTCAAGCAGTGGGTGCAAAAGCCGTAGAAGTCCGGGCAACAGCCGATTATGGCCATGATCTCAATGCCATGTTGCAGGCTATTACACCCCAAACAAAGCTCATCTTTGTGGCGAACCCGAATAATCCAACAGGTAGCTTTTTACCTGGATCTGAGATTGAAGCTTTTATCCAAAAGGTGCCGAGTCATATCGTGGTAGTCATTGATGAGGCTTATAACGAATTCTTAAGACCTGAGCAGCAGTACAACGCGCTAGCTTGGGTGAAGACTTATCCGAACGTGATTGTCTCGCGCAGTTTTTCTAAGGCTTATGGTTTGGCAGGTTTACGCATTGGTTATGGGATTGCGCAGGCAGAATTAACCGATTTATTAAATCGTATTCGTCAACCTTTTAATGTGAATAGCTTGGCCCAAGCAGCTGCAATAGCAGCTTTGGCCGATGAGGCTTTTTTAAAAGAGTCGTATGAAGTTAATCGCCAAGGTTACGAGCAGTTGACGGCAGCCTTCAAGGAGATGGGACTCACCTTTTTACCTTCCTCTGGGAACTTTGTCTTGGTAAAAGTCGGAGATGATGATCAAGCAGGAGCTCGTATTAACTTAGAGTTGCTCAAACGTGGCGTCATCGTTCGCCCTGTCGGTAATTATGGTTTGCCGCAATGGTTACGTATTTCAATTGGTTTACAAACTGAAAACGCAGCTTTCATTGCTGCCTTAAAAGAAATATTAAAAAAATGAGTACAAGTAAAACCCTCGGTATTGTGGGTGTTGGCTTAATTGGGGCCTCTTTGGGTTTGGCACTCAAGCAAGCGGGCTTTTGCCAACGCGTGCTGGGAGTCGGTCGCTCAAGCGCTAATCTAGCAACAGCGCAAGCCATGGGAGCTATTGACGCAGCTGTTGATTTAGAGACTTGTGCGCGTGAGTCTGACTGGATTGTCTTGGCAGTGCCTGTGGCACAAACCTTCACAGTTTTGCACACCATAGAACCTCATCTAAAAGCCACGGCTTTGATCACAGATGCAGGGAGCACCAAGAGTGATGTCATCATGGCGGCCAAAACAGCTTTGGGTGATAAGGTGGCGCAGTTTGTCCCCGCTCATCCTATTGCGGGTGGTGCGCATCATGGCGCGAACGCTGCCAAAGCCGATCTTTTTCAGAAAAAGCAAACCATCATCTGTCCTTTGCAAGAAAATCATCCGCAGGCTGTGAGTCAGATTGATGAGCTTTGGCAGGCAGCCGGTGCAATGACGCATCGTATGTCTGCGCTCCAGCATGATGCTGTGTTTGCGAGTGTCTCGCATTTGCCCCACGTGCTTTCTTTTGCCTTGATGCTACAAGTATCTGGAAGCGAGGATGCCGAAGTGAAGTTCGGTCACGCGGGTGCTGGTTTTAGAGATTTCACGCGCATTGCGGCCTCTAGCCCGGAGATGTGGCGTGATATTTGCCTCGCGAATAAAACAGCTTTGGTTAAAGAGCTTGACCAATATGCACAGTTGGTTGAGCGATTGCGTGACTGGGTGGCGAAAGAAGATGGTGATGCTCTCTTAAAAGCATTTACGCGCGCGAGTCAGGCGCGTTTGCGCTGGGAGTCTGACCAACAAACGCAAGCAGACACAAAAACAAATCATGGAGAAGGTGATTGAGTCAGCATTATCTTGATTTAGGCCCTTATCAAAGTGCGCGTGGCACCATAGCTCTACCGGGGTCTAAAAGTATTTCTAATCGAGTTTTGCTACTGGCTGCTCTCGCACAGGGCAGTACTCGCCTAAAAGGTTTACTGGATGCGGATGACACGCGTGTCATGCGTACTGCATTAAAGACCTTAGGTATACAGATCGATGAGGCAGATGGTGATTGCACTGTAGAAGGTGGTGCAGGACGTTTTCCGCAAAGCCAAGCTGATTTATTTATGGGTAATGCTGGCACTGCAATACGCCCATTGACCGCAGCATTGGCAATCTTAGGGGGTGACTATTATTTGCATGGTGTGCCCCGCATGCATGAGCGACCGATTGGTGATTTGGTCGATGGTTTGCGTAGCGTCGGCGCTCATTTGGACTACCAAGCAAAAGAGGGTTATCCGCCCTTGCGCATTGGGATGGGGCAGATCAGAACTAATCAAGTCATACCGGTGCGCGGCGATGTGTCGAGTCAATTTTTAACTGCTTTATTGATGGCTTTGCCCTTGGTTGCCAGAGAAGAATTATGTATAGAAGTAGTCGGAGAGTTGATTTCAAAACCTTATATTGAAATCACGCTCAAGCTCATGGCTCGTTTCGGTGTAGAGGTGCGGCATGATCAGTGGCAACGTTTTTATATTCCTGCAAACCAAGGCGCGCCCTATCAAAGTCCAGGTACTTTATGGGTAGAAGGTGATGCGTCCTCAGCTTCTTATTTCTTGGCCTTAGGCGCCATTGGTGCTGGTCCAGTGAGGGTGACTGGAGTGGGGCGACAAAGTATTCAGGGGGATGTGGCTTTTGCAGACGCTCTTAATCAAATGGGCGCGAATGTCATGGCAGGAGATGATTGGATTGAAGTCAGAGGGGTGGATACAACTTCTGGGAAGTTACAAGGTATTGAACTCAATTGTTTGGCTATTCCTGATGCAGCGATGACCTTAGCTGTTGCAGCTTTGTTTGCAGAAGGCAAGACGAAGCTCACAGGCATTGCTTCATGGCGTGTCAAAGAAACCGATCGTATTGCGGCCATGGCCAAAGAGTTAACGAAGCTAGGAGCAAGGGTGACAGCCGGAGATGATTTTATTGAGGTGCAAGCACCGACAACTTGGCAGACACCTAAAGAAGGTATCGATACCTACGATGATCATCGCATGGCCATGTGTTTTTCTTTAGCGAGTTTAGGGCCACTCTCGGTGCGTATTAACGAGCCTGAGTGTGTCGCGAAAACTTTCCCAGATTACTTTACGCAATTTCAGGCAGTCGTTAAACCGGCTGCTTAAGTCCATCGACAAGCGACATGTCTAACTCACGCTACGACTTTGCCTGTGACACCGTGGTGATTGGTGCGGGTGTGGTTGGTTTAGCGGTAGCACGCGAGTTACAAATGGCCGGTCAGGCAGTGATGTTGATTGAAGCTCAGGCGAGCTTTGGTATGGAAACCAGTTCACATAATTCTGAAGTGATTCATGCAGGTATTTACTATCCTCACGGCTCGCAAAAAGCATTTCACTGTGTGCGCGGTAAGCATATGCTCTATGAGTACTGTCAGGCTCGTTCGATCGCACATCGACGTTTAGGTAAATTGATTGTGGCAAGCTCCACAGATGAGTTAGATCAATTGGAGACCTATATACAGTCTGCAGACAAAAATGGGGTCTCTGATTTATATCATTTGAGTCGTGCCCAAATTGATGAGATGGAACCTGAGATTGTTGTGAGTGGCGCCATTTTTTCTCCTAGCTCAGGTATTGTCGATAGCCATCACTTAATGCTCTCTTTATTGGCGGATTTTGAACAAGCAGGTGGTGATTGGGTGACGCACACACGGGTCCAGAGTGGTGAGGTGAGTGATCAAGGTATTTATCTGCAACTTGAAGATGCCGATCAAACCAGAGTGTTGGCAAAAAAAGTGGTGAACGCCGCGGGCTTGTATGCCTGTGATTTAGCGCAAAAAATTCAAGGCCCACACGCTGCTCATATTCCTCAAGCGTATTACGCAGTCGGGCACTACTTCACGATGCGCGGCGCTAACCCATTCAAACATTTGATTTATCCAGTAGCAGGTCATGCTCATTTAGGGGTCCATGTCACTTTGGATTTGGCTGGACAACTTCGTTTTGGTCCTGATATCGAATGGCGCCAAGAGATTGATTACCGATTTGATGAGAGCCGGGCCCCGGAATTTCAGGCAGCGATTGCGCGCTACTATCCACCTATTCTAGAAAAAGAGTTAGTACCTGCTTACACAGGTATTCGACCCAAAATCTCTGGACCTGATGAAAAAGCAGCTGATTTCCTGATTCAGGACGCGTCCATTCATGGTGCAAAAGGTCTCTTGCATCTTTATGGGATCGAGTCTCCGGGACTCACATCTTGCCTATCGATTGCCAAGACTGTGGTAGAAAAACTACAGTGAGCCCCTTAAAATGAAGCTCTAATTTTCATAAGATGAAAAATAAACCTGCCCCTCATTCTTTCTCTAAGCCCCAATGAACACATCTCTTGTCTCGAAAATTCCTGTAATCGCCATTGATGGACCCACAGCATCGGGTAAGGGAACGGTTGCACAGCGGGTGGCTTTAGCCTTAGGTTTTCATTATTTAGATAGTGGTGCTTTATACCGATTAGTCGGTTTGGTGAGTTTTCAGAAGGGGATTAAGACCTCTGACGAAGCCCAATTGATTCCCCTAGCAAAAGAATTAGACGTTATTTTTCAAGAAGATAGAATCATTTTGGCAGGTGAGGATGCAAGCGATGCCATACGTACAGAAGCAATGGGTCTGAGGGCGTCTGAAGTGGCTATCCATCCCGGGGTTCGTGAGGCTTTATTGACTCGTCAACACAATTTCCGCAGCGCACCCGGCCTAGTCGCTGATGGCCGAGACATGGGTAGCGTTGTTTTTCCGGATGCGAAGACCAAGGTTTATCTCACGGCCAGTGTTGAGGCAAGGGCTGAAAGACGCTATAAACAATTGATAGCTAAGGGGATTTCTGCTAATATGAATGTCCTTTTGCAGGATTTGCGAGAGCGTGATGCTAGAGACTCTGGTCGTAGTCATTCTCCCTTGCAGGCTGTGAGTGGATCTCATTACTTGGACACAACTAACCTAACAGTGGATCAAGCGGGGAGACAAGTCCTTGATTGGTATCAAGATAGTCATTGATGATGATCTTGATCTGAGTAAGGCAACGGTGCCAAAAACCGCCACGCGGAATTTGGTGTGTGCAACCTAACCCATCAGGTCAACTGATGGCATAAAGTGAATATACATGTCTGAATCTTTTGCAGCTCTATTTGAAGAATCCCTAGCCCGCTCGAACATGAAGGCTGGTCAAGTCATTTCCGCCGAAGTGGTGAGAATTGATCACAACTTTGTTGTAGTGAACGCCGGTTTGAAATCCGAAGCGTTTATTCCCGTCGAAGAATTCTATAACGACCAGGGTGAAATCGAAGTTCAACCTGGCGATTTCGTATCTGTAGCGATTGATGCCCTCGAAAATGGTTATGGCGATACAGTTTTGTCTCGTGACAAAGCCAAACGCTTGGCCTCATGGCTCAATCTCGAGAAGGCTCTCGAAAATGGTGAGTTAGTGATGGGTGCTGTCACTGGCAAAGTGAAGGGTGGTTTGACTGTGATGGTCAACGGTATCCGTGCTTTCTTGCCAGGCTCATTGCTCGATACACGTCCAATTAAAGACACATCGCCTTACGAAGGTAAGACGATGGAGTTCAAGGTGATCAAATTAGATCGCAAGCGTAATAACGTAGTGCTCTCACGCCGCGCAGTGGTAGAAGCTAGCCAAGGCGAAGAGCGCGCTAAGCTCTTGCAGAACCTCAAAGAAGGTACTGTGGTTCAAGGCATCATCAAGAACATTACTGACTACGGTGCATTCGTAGACTTAGGTGGTGTCGATGGCTTGTTGCACATTACTGACTTGGCATGGCGTCGTGTACGTCACCCCAGCGAGATGTTGACAGTCGGTCAAGAAGTGACCGCTAAGATCTTGAAGTATGACCAAGACAAGAATCGTGTGTCTTTGGGTATCAAGCAATTGGGTGATGATCCATGGGTTGGTATCGCACGTCGCTACCCACCGAACACGCGTTTATTCGGTAAGGTCACGAACCTCACAGATTACGGTGCATTCGTTGAAATCGAAACAGGTATCGAAGGTTTGGTGCACGTCTCTGAAATGGATTGGACGAACAAGAACGTTGCTCCAAGCAAAGTAGTTCAGTTAGGTCTTGAAGTTGAAGTGATGGTTCTAGATATTGATGAAGACAAGCGTCGTATCAGCTTGGGTATGAAGCAATGTAAAGCTAATCCATGGGATGAGTTTGCTCGTAACCATCAAAAAGGCGAGAAGATGTCTGGCGCCATCAAGTCTATTACTGACTTTGGTGTATTCATCGGTTTGCCTGGTGGTATCGACGGTTTGGTCCACTTATCTGACTTGTCTTGGAACGAAAGCGGTGAAGAAGCCGTGCGTAAGTACAAGAAGGGTGATGAAGTTGAAGCGGTGGTCTTGGCTATTGATGTTGAAAAAGAGCGTATCTCTTTGGGCATTAAGCAATTGTCAGGTGACCCATTCAACAACTTCACATCAGCCTTTGATAAAGGTGCGATTGTTGACGGTGTGGTGAAGTCTGTTGACGCAAAAGGTGCAGTCGTTCAGTTGGCCGATGAGGTAGAAGGTTACCTCCGTGCTTCTGAAATCTCTACCGACCGCGTTGAAGATGCGCGTAACGTTCTCAAAGAAGGCGACAAAGTGAATGCCATGATTGTGAACGTTGACCGCAAGTCACGTAACATTAATTTGTCTATCAAAGCAAAAGATAGCGCTGATCAGCAAGAAGCCATTAGCAAATTGCAGAACGACGCTAGTGCAGGTACTACGAACCTCGGTGCCTTGCTCAAAGCTAAGTTGGACAATCAGGGTAACTAAGAGAAAGCGCCCACGTGGCGCTTTTCTTAGTGTAATGTAGAGCTTATCCCGGCCTTGGCCGGGGTAATCTAAATAACGATGCAAATCGATAACGAGCAATAACAAGCGATAGCAAAGCGATTAGAGCTATGGACGATTTAGAGCGCAAGGACCCATCCACAATTACCCGATCAGAATTGGTCGAGCGTTTGTCACAAGCCTTTCCTCAGTTAATGCCCCGTGATGTGGAGTTAGCTGTGAAAACCTTGCTAGATACTATGTCTGCTGCTTTGGCAGAGGGTAAGCGTATCGAGTTACGTGGCTTTGGTAGTTTTGTGATGCATCATCGTCCACCACGTCAGGGTCGCAACCCTAAGTCTGGTGAAGCTGTGATGGTGCCCGCTAAGCATGTTCCGCACTTTAAGCCTGGCAAAGAGTTGCGTGAGCGTGTGGACTTCCCGAAAAAGGATGAGTCTACAGAATGACTGGTGTGATGCAGACTGCCAGCAAGGCAGTGCGAATCGTCATTCGTTTGGTTCTATTTTTATTTTTTGTCTTACTGGCACTTGGTAATACCGAGGCTGTTCATTTTCAACTTTTGCCCGGTCTGCAATGGCAGGGGCCATTGATTCTCTTTTTACTACTTGCTTTTTTGGCTGGTGTTTTACTCACCCTGATTGGGGGTGTGAGCGTCAGTCGTTTAAAGAAGAAGCGGGTTGAGCCACGCGAGTCTGCCACGAATGCAAATTGAAACTTGGTGGCTGTTCGCTTTGCCGATTGTCTTCGCTTTAGGTTGGATAGGCGCGCGTTGGGATATGCGCCTAGAAAAGCGTGAGAGTGAAATCGAGCGTTTAGCACAACAGAAATCGACCTTTAAAGGTCTCAATCTTTTACTCAATGAAGAGCCGGATAAAGCGATTGATGCCTTGGTGCAAATTGCCCAACTAGATCCTGAAACGACTGAATTACATTTTGCTTTGGGGAGTTTATTTCGACGCCGTGGCGAAACCGAACGCGCTATCCGTGTGCATCAGCATTTAGCTAATCGTGCTGATTTGCCCTCTCGACATCGTGATCATGCGGCCTATGAGTTAGGCCGTGACTTCTTGCGTGCCGGTATTCTTGATCGTGCTGAAACTTCACTGACACAGGTGAGTCCAAGTAGTAAATATGGGATTCCTGCAAAAGAGTCCTTGCTGGAAATGTATCAAGTCGAAAAGGATTGGGCTAAAGCGATAGTCGCAGCCGGTGAGCTTGAGGGTTTGCAGAAAAAACCACGTCATAAAGAGATTGCCCATTTCCATTGCGAACTTGCCCATGAGGCGTTGCGAGCAAAAAACATAGAGCAAGCGAAAGAGCATATTGATGCTGCTTTGCTTGCCATAGCAAAACATCCGCGCGCGGTCATCTTGCAAGGCGATCTTGCGCTCTATCAACAGGCTTATCAGGCGGCAATCAATGTCTGGAAAACCATCGCGACAGAATACCCGGCATACTGGCCTTTGGTGGCTGATCGCTGGATGAAGGCGCATGAAGAGCTCGATCAAGCCGAGCAAGGTCTGGATCAATTGATTGCAGCACTCGATCATCAAGCGGGCGGTGAATTGCTCGACATTACCTTCCGCTTTGTTTTGGAGTTGCGCGGTCTGAAAGCTGCCGAGGCTTTGATGACGCAAGTCATGACGCATACGCCAAGCTTGTCAGCGATGGCCTTACGTGCTCAGGCCCGTCTGGCGATTGCCCAAGCTGAAGGTCAAGCTGAAACTGAGAACGAGCTTCGTGCCTCTTTAGGTTTGTTAAAGCAAAGAACGCATTCTTTGGCGCGCTATACCTGTAGCCATTGTGGCTTTAGAGCGCGACGTTTTTATTGGCAATGCCCAGGTTGTAATGAATGGGAATCTTATTCACCGACGCGCGGTGAAGGGGCGGCACCCTCTGGGCGTAGTATGTAATCGCGTACTTTAATCGAATTCCTTTATAGTCACTCATCATGAGCTCAATACAGTTAACAGATTCTGATATTTCAAAATTCCGTGCCGCCCGTATTCTGGTGGTCGGAGATGTTATGTTAGATCGCTATTGGTTTGGTGATACTGAGCGTATCTCCCCAGAAGCCCCAGTACCAGTTGTCTTAGTAGGTAAAAATGATGAACGTCTTGGGGGTGCTGCCAACGTAGCTAGGAATGCCGCTAGCTTGGGTGCACAAATTGCGATTTTGGGTGTCGTGGGGGATGATGAGCCTGGCCGTCGCGTTGAAGAGTTACTCCAAGCTCAAGGTGTTAAAAGTCATCTATATAAAGATCCGCAGTTACCGACAACCGTCAAGTTAAGAGTAGTGGCGAGACAGCAGCAGTTGATTCGTTTAGATTTTGAAAAAACACCCACCCATGAATCACTCTTGAATAAATTAGAACAGTTCAAAACGATTCTGCCAACGGTAGATGTGATTATTTTCTCTGACTATGGCAAGGGCGGTTTAACCCATATTGAAAAAATGATTGCTCTAGCTAAAGAGCAAGGTAAATATGTTTTGATTGATCCTAAGGGCGATGATTACAGTAAATACCGGGGTGCGTCGATGATGACGCCCAATCGCTCTGAGCTTAGACAAGTCGTGGGACGTTGGACTGATGAAGCCGATTTGGAGAAAAAAGCGCAACAACTGAGGGTGGACCTGCAGTTAGATGCTTTGTTATTGACACGCTCCGAAGAAGGCATGAGTTTATTTACGAGTGCTGGGGTCGCTCATGTCAAGGCTCAAGCACGAGAGGTCTATGATGTATCAGGCGCGGGCGATACTGTGATTGCGACCATGGCGGTTGCACTGGCAGCGCAGTGGCCTGCAGAAAAAGCAATGCAGTTGGCTAATAAAGCAGGGGGCATTGTTGTTGGTAAGTTGGGCACGGCCACGGTTTCTTTAGAGGAATTGCAATGAGATATGTTGTCACAGGAGCGGCTGGTTTTGTTGGGGCTAATATAGTTCAAGCTCTCAATCGTCGCGGTATTCATGATGTCATCGCAGTCGATGAGTTAAAGCCTGCTGATAAATATCGTAATCTTGCTGATTTAGAAATTACTGATTATTTTGACAAATCAGAATTTAGAGAAGCATTTGCAAAAGGGCGCTTGGGTAAGATCGCTGCAGTTTTCCACGAGGGTGCCTGTTCGGACACCATGGAAACTGATGGTCAGTACATGATGGCGAATAACTATCGTTATTCGATTGATCTACTAGATATTTGTACCGAACAAAAAGTACCCTATCTATATGCCTCTTCTGCGGCTACCTATGGCGGTTCTGATACCTTTAAAGAAGAACGCAGTTTTGAGAAGCCTTTGAATGTCTATGGCTACTCTAAGTTTTTATTTGATCAGGTCGTACGCCAACGCTTTGCACAAAAGAAAACAACTGCTCAAGTCGTCGGTTTTCGTTACTTCAATGTTTATGGGCCTAGAGAATCGCATAAAGGGCGCATGGCATCGGTTGCCTTTCATCATTACCATCAATTTAGAGAGTCAGGTGTAGTTAAATTATTCTCAGAATACGGCGGTTATGCAGCCGGTGAGCAGCGCCGTGATTTTGTGAGTGTTGAGGATGTTGTCAAAGTGAATTTGTTCTTTGCAGATCATCCTGAGAAAAATGGAATTTTTAATTTGGGAACGGGCCGCGCCCAACCGTTTAATGATGTGGCTAGTTCTGTGATCAATACCTTGCGCCAGATGGAGGGTCAATCTGCTTTATCTTTAGCTGAATTAGTAGACGAGCGTTTGATTGAATACATTCCATTTCCAGATGCGCTCGTAGGCAAGTATCAGTCATTTACTCAAGCTGACTTGACGCAACTGCGTGCTGCTGGATATGAAGATTCATTTCTGACTGTGCAAGAGGGTGTCTCTCGCTACATGAAATGGTTACATGATCATCAAGGCTTCTTATCAGAGCCTTTTTAAGTCTTTGACTGATAGCTTGTAGTCCATTACGCATTTTTCTGTCAGTCGTCAACGTTTTTAAAAATCGAATCGTTCTCAAAGAGCTTCGCTATCGCGAGGCTTTTTTATTTCTTTTGAAGGGAGTTTGAATGATTCGAAAAATCTTGAATATTTCAATAATGAGCAAGTCCTTGGGTAAGTTCTTAAGAGCTATCTTGATCGGTCTGACCTTAGGTGTGGGGACTGCCTATGCAGTCGACATTAATTTGGCTGATCAGGCTGCACTAGAGTCGGTCAAAGGTTTGGGTCCTTCCAAGGCGAAAGCCATCTTAGAAGAGCGCAATAAAAACGGCCCGTTCAGAGATGCTGCTGACTTACAAAATCGTGTCAAAGGTTTTGGCGAAAAAACGATCACGAAGTTGACTCAAAATGGCTTGGTGATTCAGGGCTCGGCTACTTCTAAGGCAAGCCATAATAAGGCAGCATCGAGCTCTGAAGCTAGAGGCACTCCAGCCAGAGCGTCATCCAAAAGTCGGTCAGAAGCTCAAGCACAAGGCCCCCAGGAAGCGCGCCCGAAAAATCGTATCATCACGAAAAAGGACTAAGGTGGGTGCCAGAATTCAGATTCAGTTACTGATCTGATGATTTAGTGTGTCAAAGTTGGCATATCGCTACAATCCTACTTAGAGGAAAAGCATATGCCAACGACACCGAACTATCCCACGATTGCCGATACGATTGGCAACACCCCATTGATACGTTTGCAAAGGATTCCAGGTCCTGGGAATATTGAACGTAATAACATTATTTTAGGTAAGCTCGAAGGTAACAACCCTGCTGGTTCTGTTAAAGATCGGCCTGCATTATCGATGTTTCAAAGAGCCCAGGAGCGTGGCGATATTCGCCCAGGCGATACCCTTATCGAAGCGACCAGTGGTAACACGGGCATTGCCCTAGCGATGGCAGCGGCCATTCTAGGTTACAAGATGATTTTGGTCATGCCCGAGAATCAGAGTATTGAGCGACGCCAAAGTATGGCTGCCTACGGTGCGGAGTTGATACTCACCCCATCGACTGGCGGCATGGAGTATGCGCGTGACTTTGCAGAACAGTTGCAACGTGAAGGTCGCGGCAAAATATTGGATCAGTTTGCCAATAAGGATAATCCGCTCTCGCATATCCAGGGAACTGGTCCAGAAATATGGCGAGATACTCAAGGTCAAGTGACTCACTTTGTTTCTGCTATGGGAACAACGGGTACGATTACCGGCGTCTCGATTTACCTCAAAGAGCAAAACCCGCATATTCAAATCATTGGGGCACAACCTGAAGAGGGTTCTCAAATTCCGGGGATCCGAAAATGGTCACCTGAGTACATTCCCAAAATTTACGCTGATGCCAAAGTCGATCGAATTGAATACGTGAGTCAGGCAGCTGCCGAAGATATGGCGCGTCGTTTGGCAAGAGAAGAGGGTATCTTTTGCGGAATTTCAGCCGCAGGCGCTTTAGTGGTTGCTCTGCGTGTTGCTGAGCGTATTGAAAATGCCACCATCGTCTTTATTGTTTGCGATCGGGGTGACCGCTATCTATCAACGGGTGTTTTCCCGGCGTGATGCTTGATTCGACTTTTTAGCTTTGTTTTTCTGAGCCTTGGTTTTTTGTTTGACTGGATTGGACGGCTCAGGACTTTGTAGGGCCTCTGCAAATTCAGCTACAGATTGAGCATAGAAGAAGCTGCGGTTGTACTCGCAAATAGCGATGAAGTTTCTTAGGCCAACGACATAACGAACCTCCGTGCCCCCTTGTCCATTTGGACTCGGTAAATCCACAATCAGTGCAGGAGTTTTGGCATTGAGTTCTTGAGGTATTTTTTCAATCACACCGACCTCGAATAGTTCGCCGAGAGTTCGACCGGTCTCTGGCTTGCCATCGGCTAAACGTGCGGCATTCATCTGAGCTTGCCGGGTGTTGGCAATTGGCAGATAGATGGGCTCATGAGGAACCCAGCCATGCTGCTGTAAAAAATGAGCCACGCTGGCAATCGCATCTTGTGTGGATTCGCGAAGATTGATTTGTCCATTACCGTCGCCATCCACTGCGAAGCGACGAATGCTGCCGGGCATAAACTGGGGTAAACCAATCGCCCCTGCATAGGAACCGGTCTGATTCAGGCATGCCTTGAATGCTTGGGGCTTCACCTCTTTAGACCAACACAAAAGAATCAGATCTTCGAGTTGATCCTTGAACAGTTTTTCACGGGCGGCTTGATTATGTACGGGGGGATACTGAAAGCCTAGAGTCACTAATGTATCTCTCACAGGGAAGGTTCCCATATGTCTGCCATAAATCGTTTCCACACCGATAATGGCGACAATCACGTCAGCCGGTACGCCATATTTCTCTGCACTTTGACGAATAAATGCTTGATGTTGTTTCCAAAAAGTCTCGCCTGCATTGAGGCGTCGTGGTTCGACAAAGCGACCTCGATAAACCCGCCAATTTTTCTGAAAGCCTGGGGGTGGTGGCATCACCAGTTTTTTAACGCTCGGAATCGTTTTGCTATCAGCAAAGGCTTCTTTGAGATTTGCCAGTGGAATACTATGTTTTTGGGCAATCAGCTCTAAAAATTGGCCTAAATGACTGGGTTGACTCGGTCCTAGAGCAAGGGCTTCATCGATACGCCTTTGCTCATGCTCGATTTTGCCCGTGGAGGCCGCAGAGTCTGGGGTGGAAGGCTTGATATCAACGGTCGTGCAGGCGGATAATAGGAAAACAAGCCCCAATATAGCTAGTAAATGTAGGTGGTGACTTCTAGCTACACGGGTAAATGGGTATGGTGAAAAGGTCGAACTCGGCATCAAAATGGTATGTATTAGTTTCTTAAATGATAGAGGATTTCTGGGGCCAAGTGCCGATAGATAGAGTAAGACGATGAGCACAGCATTTATCAGTCATGCAGATAGCCTGCGTCATGAGATGGGGCCTCATCACCCTGAGTGCCCGGAGCGTGTGCAAGCGATAGAGGATCAATTGATTCTCAGTCGGATTGATGATTTCCTATTGCGTATCGAACCCCCTTTAGCGAGCGATGAGCAGCTCGCCCGCGTACATTCTTTAGAGCATATCAATAATCTAAAAGCTTGGGCACCCCAAGTAGGTTATTACGCTATCGATGGCGATACCACCATGAACCCCGCCACCTTGCAAGCCGCCCGTCGCTCAGCAGGTGCTGCAATTGCAGCAGTCGATGCGGTCATGCAGGGTCAGGTGACGAATGCCTTTACTTGTGTACGCCCACCGGGTCATCATGCTGAACCTGATCGTGCGATGGGTTTTTGTTTTTTTAACAATATTGCGATTGCTGCAAAACATGCTCTGGAGCATTATGGTTTGGAGCGCATTGCGATTGTTGATTTTGATGTTCATCACGGTAATGGCACTGAAGTAGCTTTTCGGGGGGATGCTCGGGTGTTGATGTGCAGTTTCTTTCAGCATCCTTTTTACCCTTATTCAGGCGCAAACAGTACCGCTGAGAATATGTTGAACGTGCCATTACCTGCGTATTCCACAGGGCAAGAGGTGCGTGAAGTAGTCGATACCGTCTGGCTGCCACGTCTACGAGAGTTCCAACCGCAACTCATCTTGATATCAGCAGGTTTTGATGCTCACCGTGAAGATGATATGGGCCAGTTGGGTTTGGTTGAGGCTGATTACGCTTGGATCACGCGTCAGTTAAAAAATGTTGCGCTACAGACAGCTCAGGGTCGCATCGTGAGTTGTTTAGAGGGGGGGTACAACTTATCTGCGCTAGCGCGCAGTGTTGTGGCCCACCTTAAAGAGTTGGCTGATTTATAGCAATAAGAACCGTATGTTTTATTAAGGGAGCTAGGGTATGTCCGGAATTTATGAGCAAGGCCTACAAAAAAATGCAGCGAATCATGCGCCGTTATCACCCCTCAGTTTTATTGAGCGTAGTGCAACGATCTATCCCGAGCGACTAGCGATTATTCATGGTGCATTAAGGCAAACCTGGGCGCAAACTTATGCACGTTGTCGACGTTTAGCGAGTGCTTTGCAAAAAGCGGGTATCGGTGTCGGTGACACTGTTGCTGTCATGCTGCCGAATACGCCGCCGATGGTGGAGGCCCATTTTGGTGTACCCATGGTAGGGGCGGTCCTTAATTCATTAAACACACGCTTAGATCCTGAAGCGATTGCTTTCATGCTCAATCATGGTGAAGCCAAAGTGGTGATTGTGGATCCCGAGTTTGCGCCCGTGATGAAAAAAGCCTTGGCCATGGCTTTGGCTGAGATGCCCAGAAAAATTCTCGTGATAGATGCTTTAGATGATTTATTTACAGGAGATAGTGAGTCATTGGGTAGTCAAAGCTATGAACAGTTTTTAGCGGGTGGTGATCCTGAATTTGTGTGGCGTATGCCTAGCGATGAATGGGAAGCCATTTGTTTGAACTACACCTCAGGCACCACAGGTAATCCAAAAGGCGTGGTTTATCACCACCGAGGTGCAGCGATTAATGCAATATCCAATATCTTGGAATGGGATATGCCAAAGCATCCCGTGTATCTCTGGACTTTGCCTATGTTTCATTGCAATGGCTGGTGCTTTCCGTGGACGGTCGCAGCACGCGCTGGCATTAATGTCTGCTTACGTCGCGTCGAAGCGAAGGCGATATTTGATGCGATGCGAGACTATGGCGTGACCCATTATTGTGGGGCACCCATTGTGCAAAGTCTTTTAATCAACGCGCCCGATGAGATGAAAGAGGGAGTACCTGCTGGTATTAAGACTATGGTGGCAGGGGCTGCGCCACCGGCAGCCATGATTGAAGGTATGGAGAAAATGGGTTTTGATTTAACTCATGTTTATGGACTCACTGAGGTCTATGGTCCTGCTGCCGTGTGCGTCAAACATGAGGATTGGGATTCTTTAGACATTGGTGAGCGTGCGCGTCTCAATGCGCGCCAAGGGGTGCGTTACCACTTGCAAGCCGCCGTGAGTGTTTTAGACCCACAGACCATGCAAGCAGTTCCTGCAGACGGTGAGACCATGGGTGAGATTATGTTCAAGGGCAATATCACCATGAAGGGTTACCTCAAGAACGAAAAGGCGACTCAAGAAGCTTTTGCAGGTGGATGGTTTCATTCGGGGGATTTGGCGGTGATGTATCCCGATGGTTACGTGAAGATCAAAGATCGCAGCAAGGACATCATTATTTCTGGTGGCGAGAATATTTCTTCCATCGAAGTAGAAGATGTTTTGTATCGTCATCCTGCAGTCTTGGCTGCCGCCGTCGTGGCCAAGCCTGATCCTAAATGGGGGGAGACGCCATGTGCTTTTCTGGAGATCAAACCCGGCTCTACTGTAAGCCCTGAAGAAATTGTCGCCCACTGCAAACAGCATTTAGCGGGTTTCAAAGTGCCCCGCGCGGTTGTCTTTGGTGAGTTACCGAAAACCTCGACGGGCAAGATTCAGAAATTCGAGCTACGTAAGCGTGCGGGGTCTGCTACCGCCATCGATGTGTAATAAAGCCTTAATTTATATAAGGAAAATAAGAGGCTAGTTATTTTTATGAGGCGCATATAAAATAGAACGGTCGTTCTATTTTATGCTTAGAATGAAGTATCAGTACGCATACAATAGATTGCTAATCAAACCATGGAGAAAGCCCCAAGATGAAAGCTTTAGTCGCTGTTAAGCGCGTCGTGGACTACAACGTGAAGGTGCGCGTGAAGTCGGACCAAACCGGTGTAGATATTGCCAACGTCAAAATGAGCATGAATCCTTTTGATGAAATCGCTGTGGAAGAGGCGGTCCGTCTTAAAGAGGCCGGTGTTGTCACCGAAATCGTGGCAGTGTCTTGTGGTGTGACGCAATGCCAAGAGACTTTGCGTACCGCTATGGCGATTGGTGCTGATCGTGCGATTTTGGTCGAGTCAGATGCTGATTTACAGCCTCTCGCGGTCGCTAAGATTTTGAAGGCGTTGGTTGATAAAGAATCCCCGAGTCTTATTATTTTAGGTAAGCAAGCGATTGATGACGATAGTAATCAAACAGGCCAGATGCTGGCCGCTTTATTGAATCGTCCGCAAGCAACTTTTGCATCTAAAGTGCAAGTAGCAAATGGTCAAGTGAGTGTGACTCGTGAAGTCGATGGTGGTCTAGAAACCATCGCCCTACAACTACCAGCGGTCATTACGACAGATCTGCGTTTAAATGAGCCACGCTATGTCACCTTGCCCAACATCATGAAGGCTAAGAAAAAACAGTTGGATACCGTCAAGCCCGAAGATCTTGGGGTAGATGTGAGCCCACGTCTAAAAACTATTCAGGTGAATGAGCCGCCCAAGCGCAGTGCGGGTGTGATGGTTCCCGATGTGAAGACATTGGTTGAAAAACTCAAGAATGAAGCGAAGGTGATTTAAATGGCTGCACTAGTTATTGCTGAACACGATCAACAAACCATTAGGGCTGCGACCCTCAATACAGTGACGGCGGCATTAGCATGTGACGCTGAAGTCCATGTTTTGGTCATCGGTCATCAAGCGCAAGGCGCAGCGCAAGCGGCGAGTCAAATTGCGGGCGTCAAGAAGGTTCTATTGGCCGATGCTGCGCACCATGCCCATATGCTTGCAGAAAATGCGGCGGCACAAATCTTGGCTCTAGCGGCTGATTATGATTACATTTTGGCGCCAGCCACAGCGATGGGTAAAAATGTCTTGCCACGCGTAGCTGCACAATTAGATGTGGCGCAAATTTCTGATATTACTAAGGTAGTCTCTAAAGATACTTTTGAGCGTCCAATTTATGCGGGTAATGCGATTGCCACCGTGCAGAGTATCGATGCAAAGAAATTAATCACAGTGCGTACGACCAACTTTGATGCCGCGGCGACCAGTGGTGGTGCGGCTAGTATCGATACGATCACTGCCAGTGCGGATGCGGGTACCAGTCAGTTTGTGAGCGTTGAGCTCAGTCAATCGGATCGTCCCGAGTTAACTGCCGCGAAAATTATTGTTTCGGGTGGACGTGGCTTAGGCTCGGGTGAGCAGTATCAGCAAGTCATGGAACCTCTCGCAGATAAATTAGGGGCCGCTTTGGGCGCCAGTCGTGCTGCAGTCGATGCGGGTTATGTACCTAATGATTATCAAGTCGGTCAAACCGGAAAGATTGTGGCGCCTGCTCTGTACGTGGCGGTGGGTATTTCTGGGGCGATTCAGCACTTAGCAGGTATGAAAGATTCCAAAGTGATTGTGGCTATCAATAAAGATCCGGAGGCACCTATATTCAGTGTCGCGGATTACGGCTTGGTTGCCGATTTATTCACAGCAGTACCAGAACTTGTTAAAGAATTAGGTTGATCACTCGATCAAAAGCCAAGGAGACCTAGAATGAGCTATCGAGCCCCACAAAAAGACATGATGTTTGTGATGAAAGAGTTGGCGGACATTGATGGGGTCTCGGCACTACCTGGCTTTGAAGATTTTGGTGAAGAAACAGCAGCGGCTGTGGTGGAAGAATCTGCCAAGTTTTGTGAGTCGGTCATTGCTCCCCTGAATTGGACAGGTGATCAACAACCTTCCTTCTGGAAAGAGGGGCACGTGACCACCACACCTGGTTTTAAAGATGCATTCGCACAATTTACGCAGGCTGGTTGGCAAGGTGTCATTCATGATCCTGAGTATGGTGGTCAAGGGGCGCCTAAGGTCATTGCAACGGCCTGTATGGAAATGCTCAATGCCGCTAACTTGTCTTTTGCCTTGTGTCCTTTATTGACAGATGGTGCTATTGAAGCATTGATGACTGCTGCGAGTGATGAGATCAAAGACTTATACATTCCTAAGCTCATCAGTGGGGAGTGGACAGGTACGATGAACCTGACCGAGCCTCAGGCGGGTTCAGATTTAGCAGCGGTGCGTACCAAAGCTGAGAAACAGGCTGATGGTACTTATAAAGTATTCGGTACCAAGATCTACATTACTTATGGTGAGCACGATATGTCAGAGAACATCGTGCACCTGGTTTTAGCAAGATGCCCAGGAGCCCCAGAGGGTGTTAAAGGTATTTCTTTATTTCTCGTGCCGAAATTCTTGGTGAATGCGGATGGCAGTTTAGGCGCACGTAATGATGTGCACTGTGTATCGATTGAACACAAACTAGGTATTAAGGCGAGTCCAACTGCAGTATTGCAATATGGTGACCATGGGGGTGCTGTCGGCTATCTCTTGGGTGAAGAGAATCGCGGTCTAGAGTACATGTTCATCATGATGAATGCAGCGCGCTTTGCCGTCGGTATGCAAGGTATTGCGGTGGCTGACTGTGCTTATCAAAAGGCAGTTCAGTACGCCAGAGATCGTGTGCAGTCAAAGGATTTAGTGGGCCCTGCTGCGGTGCCTATTATTGAGCATCCCGATGTGAAGCGCATGTTAATGACGATGCGTGCATATATTGAGGCGGCGCGCGCTACAGCATACTTTGCAGCGAGTGAATGCGATAAGGCTCACCGCGCTGCAGAAGGTCGTCCAACACATCAAGCGCTATATGAATATCTAGTACCGATTGTCAAAGGCTTCTCGACTGAAATGTCAGTGGAAGTTGCCAGCCTTGCTGTCCAAGTCCATGGGGGTATGGGCTTCATTGAGGAGACGGGTATTGCACAGATGTATCGTGATGCTCGTATTTTGCCAATCTATGAGGGAACCACAGCCATCCAAGCGAATGACTTGGTGGGACGTAAGACGGTGCGTGATGCGGGCCAGGTTGCACATGGCATCATTGGGCAAATCGAAGCGACAGAGAAAGAATTACTGGCTTTAGGTCAAGGCGATGCCGCTGTGATTGCTAAGCATCTCGCGGATGCTAGAGCGGCTTATGCGGCAACAGTTGACTACCTATTGAAAAATTTCAAAGTGGATATCAAACAAGTATTTGCCGGAAGTGTCACTTATTTGCGCTTAGCAGGTTTGGTGATTGGTGGTTGGCAAATGGGCCGCGCCTATTTAGCGGCGCAACGTTTAGAAAAGCATGATCTTGATTTTTACTCTGCTAAGAAAGTGACCGCACTTTTCTATGCGCAGCATCTTTTGACTCAGGCCCCTGGCTTGAGTTTAGCGATTACTCAAGGTGGTGCAAGTGTCACGCAGATGAAAGCAGAGCACTTTTAAGTCAACAGTAGCGCTAGTAAAAAGACATCTCATGGCGAGATGTCTTTTTTATTGGGATATTTTTCTAGCAGCCTCGAACTGGCTGATGAAGTGTTGTTCAAAAGCAATCGCTAAGCCAGACATCAAGACGGCTGCACCAATCATCAGTGAGGCAATCACACAAATAATCACAAGCCAACCAGATTGATTTTGATAGCCGTTATCTGAGTTAAATTGAGCGTCCCACTTTTCATCTGGGCGTAAGCCATACACGATAGTAGTTAGTAAGCTCGCCTCGATGGAAATAAATCCTAAGGCCGCAAAGACCCAGCCAAGAGCGACCGACATGTCGCTGGCGATTAAAAGTTTTACCCCCAGAATGCCTAAAAATAGACTCAGCATATGTAACCAAGCCCAAAGATTGCTCAAGCCTTTGAGGTAAAAAACATTGAGGCCACTGCCCGGTAGCAGTAGGCCTAGAGCGCAGAACAGTAATTTATTTTTCGGCATGACTTCATTGTATTGATTTTGTATAAAACGTATTGTCCCTATCGACTTTGTTGTAAGCCAAAGCTGAGAACTTCCCCGTCTCGAGCAATCAAAATCAGACGATCTTGATCGCGTAATAGACTGCGATAGTCTTTTAGGTAGCTGAGGTAACGGATTTCTAAATCCATCACATGAGGATCACAGGCTTTGCGTGTCGTGGCCAATGAGCCAATCAGTTGACCTTGCATCGTTTGCATTGGACCCGTAAATGAGTTGCAACCTGTATGCCCACTGACTTGTTGCCCATCTTTAGAAAATTGCAAACTCAGAGTTTGGCCCCGACTCGTATTGCGTTCTTTCATTAAGCCCGATTCTGAACGTGCTTGATGCCAACGAATCAGGACCCACTGTGTGCCTGCCACATCGCTAGCTCGAGCATTGAGGGGATTTCCGTCACAGGAGGGTGTGGGTAGGCTAGCACAAGCAAAGAGAGTCAAGCTGCAACTAGCGATGAGTAAGCGAGAGGGCAGACGTAATCGCTTAAAAATGCCGTAAAAATGGTCTAAGCGCATGATTTTTCTATGTTTTGATGACTGAGTCGATGGGAAACTTAGCTTTTTAAGCATTTGTGCGCTAAAATACTGAGTTTATTTCAGCACTATTGTAAGGAAAACACATGGTCGTCATTCGACTCGCACGCGGTGGTTCTAAGAATCGCCCTTTTTACAGCATCGTTGCCACTGATAAGCGCAACCGTCGTGACTCGAATTTCATCGAGCGTTTAGGTTATTACAACCCGAGCGCTATTGAAACAGAGCAAGGCTTCCGTATCGCTCAAGATCGCTTGACCTATTGGACAGGCGTGGGTGCTCAGTTGTCTCCAACTGTAGCCCGTCTTTTGAAAAACACGAAGGCTTAATTGATTCGGTTAGAGTGCTTGTAAAAGCACTCTCATGATGAGGAGGGCGCTATGGTGGAACAAATTCGCCCCCTCGACTTGGTCCTCGTGGGCCATATCTTTGACGCTCAAGGTATTGCTGGTCTAGTCAAGCTGAAGCCCTATGCTTCAGATCCGGCCGCCATTTTTCACGCCAAAACCCTTTGGTTAGCCAAGCCTCCAGAGACGAGCTCTGCTGCAGTGGCACGTACTTTGTTATCTGCAAAAGAGCATAGCGGCAATGTCTTATTAAAACTATCGGACGTTACCGATCGTGATCAAGCGCTGGCTTTCAAAGGGTATGCCGTCTACATTAGTCGCGCTGATTTTCCTCGTGCCGAAGACAATGCTTACTACTGGGTTGATTTAATTGGCCTACCTGTACGTAATCCTCAGGGGCAAAATTTGGGCGAAGTATTAGAGATGGCCGAAAACGCAGCCCAATCGATTCTCTGTGTGAAGGGCGCTGACCGCACTGAGTGGCGCATGATTCCCTTTGTTGATGGCATAGTGCAATCGGTCAATACAGATTCAGGTAGTCCAGACTATGGCATTGTTGTTGCTTGGGAGCTAGACTGGTAGCACTATGCGCTTTGACATTGTCACTATTTTTCCAGAGATGTTTGCTGCGCTGACCCAATGGGGTATCACCGGCCGTGCTTGCGAACAGGGCTTGGTGCAAGTCAAAACCTGGAATCCCCGAGATTTCACGACTGACCAACGCCGTACTGTGGACGATCGCGCCTATGGGGGTGGTCCTGGGATGGTGATGATGGCCAAACCCTTAGAGGATACCTTGGCCGCTGTAGCCCTCGAGAATCCCGGCCCGGTGATACTTTTATCTCCTCAGGGTGAGCCTTTTAATCAAAAAATAGCCAAAGAAATCAATGATTTGTCTAATGTAACGCTCTTGTGTGGGCGTTATGAAGCGATTGACCAACGCTTGATTGAGCGGCGTGTGGACCGAGAGCTTAGTCTTGGGGATTTTGTGCTTTCTGGGGGAGAAATACCTGCTATGGCGGTCATGGATGCCGTTATACGCCTGATCCCGGGAGCCTTAGGGGATGCGGATTCGGTGGCCCAAGATAGCTTTATGGATGGTCTTTTAGACTGTTTTCACTATACACGCCCCGAAATTTATGAAAATTTATCAGTTCCAGACGTGCTTTTAGGCGGACATCACGCTAAAATAGCGGATTACCGTCGGAAACAATCTTTGGAACTGACGTTAAAGCGACGCCCGGACTTAATTGAACGGGCTCGTGCAGAAGGTCTGTTGTCTCCTAGCGATGAAGCCTATTTGGTATCTTTGCTAAAGACGATGGGTAAGTAAAACCGCATCCTCTGCCAAGTCCAAGCTATATGCTTCGGAATACAACGTTGGCATGATGTTATTGGAGTTAATGATGAATCTCATCGCACAAATTGAGCAAGAAGAAATTGCTCGCTTAACCGCAAACAAGGCTATCCCTGAGTTTGCTCCTGGTGACACCGTGGATGTGAACGTGAACGTGGTTGAAGGTAACCGTAAACGCGTTCAGGCTTACGAAGGTGTTGTGATTGCTAAGCGCAATCGTGGTCTTAATTCAAGCTTCATCGTTCGTAAGATTTCTTCTGGCGAAGGTGTGGAGCGTACTTTCCAAACATATTCACCGCTGATCGCAAGCATTGAGCTCAAGCGCCGTGGTGATGTACGTCGTGCCAAGTTGTATTACTTGCGCGATCGTTCTGGTAAGTCAGCACGTATTAAAGAGAAGTTGGTTTCTCGTACAAAAGAAGCAGCAGCTGAGTAATTGGATGCTCTGCAGAAAAAGGCAGCCTCGGCTGCCTTTTTTGTTTCTACACCGACATTGCATGGCCCATGACCTTCATTGAATGCTAAATCTTTTACCCCATCATTCTGATGACCCATCAGCGGAGCTTTAGTCAAAGCCGTATTAAACTAAAACCATGACTTCTGCCGCCCCTCGCAAAGCCCCTTTGTTTGATCCGCAAGCGGTGCCTATTACTGGGCGAGATAGTCATTTGCCAGCTCTAGATGCTGAGCGCTTAACATCAAGCTATTTACGGCGTAGATTTCAGGAAGAGCGTATCTGCGAATTTGAAGTCACTGATGAGAATCGCTTAGCACAAGTCGCTTTAGCCAATACGCAACAAGGACAAGTTTTTCAGCCCAATCCTGCAGCAGTTTTAGTCCCCTTATTAAATCACTCATCAGAGCTACGTGTTTTATTGACTCAGCGTACCGCCCATTTACATGATCATCCTGGGCAAATTAGTTTTCCAGGTGGGCGCACTGATCCGAATGATCTCAATCCTGAGGCGACTGCCTTAAGGGAAGCGCAAGAAGAGATTGGTTTGAATGATGCAGCGGTCGAGATTCTGGGGCGTTTGCCTAATTATTTGACGATCACGGGTTATGAAGTTACGCCGATTGTGGCTTTAGTTCAACCACAAGAACACTACCCAGTCGATCCTTTTGAGGTCGCTGAAGTGTTTGAGGTGCCGCTACATTTTCTGATGAATCCGCAACATCATGAGACACGCACTTGGCAAAGTGAGCAGGGGCAACGTCGTTTTTATGCCATGCCTTATCAAAATAAGTTTATTTGGGGCGCAACTGCGGGTATGCTACGGAATCTTTATCATTTTTTACGAGCATGACATTTTTTTCTATTCTATTAGCCCTCATTGCTGAGCAATATAAGCCTGTTGAAAAAGGGCATTGGATTCACCGCATGACAGATGTGTGGCTCGATCGTGTCGCGACCCACGTTGATAACGGTAGTGAAAGCGGGGCGCGCCTAGCTCTGATTGCAGCCTTAGTTCCCCCTGTGCTACTTGTCATGATCGTCTATGTGATTCTCTTGGGAGTTCAACCTGTTTTAGCATTTGTATGGAGTTTTTTGATGGCCTATTTGTTTTTAGGCTTTCGTCAATTTAGTCATCCATTCAGTGCTATTCATGAAGCCCTTTTAGAAAGAAACCTAGATAAAGCGCGCGATATATTGGCCCAGTGGCAAGGCCCAGGAATCCATACTGAGACGATGAGTGAGTCTGAGGTCATTCGTTTAGCACTCGAGCGAGCCATTGTCGGTAGTCACCGTCATGTATTTGGCGTGATCTTTTGGATGTTGATTCCGATTGGGCCAGCGGGTGTGGTTCTTTATCGTCTCGCAGATACTGCATCACAGCGTTGGAGTGCACAAGCGAGCGCAGACTTGGGAGCTGCGGCAAGACGCTTTTTTCAATGGGTCGACTGGGTACCTGTACGTTTGACCGCCATGGGCTTTGCAATCGTGGGTAATTTTGAGGATGCGGTCTACGGTTGGCGTTATCACTTGCGTAAATGGAGTAATGAAACTGAGGCTGTGATTTTGGCTGCCGGTGCAGGCGCTCTTGGAGTGCGTTTGGGTAATCCATTGCCTGAGCCTGATAGTGACGAGGCGCTCAGGATGGCAGAAGCGGGTGAAGCACCTATTTATGATTTAGGCCTAGAAGCCAATATTAGAAGTTTGCGTTCAGCGATTGGTTTGGTCTGGCGAGCTGTGATCCTATGGCTCATGGTGATTGCTTTAACGACTATTTCAGTCTGGCTTGGATAGCATCTGCGTTGACAGATTCGTGGCGTAGCTGTCTAAATAAATCAACCCGTGCTTGACTGATGGAGCCTTGAATGACTTGCTCATGAATGGCGCATCCTGGTTCTTGACCATGCGTGCAGTTATGGAATTTGCATTGTCCTAGATGGGGTCTGAATTCAAGAAAAGCATGCTGTAACTCGCTCTCAGACAAATGAGCTAAACCAAACTCTTGAAAACCTGGCGAATCAATCAAACTTCCACCTTCGGGTAGATCATATAAACGGCAAGCGGTGGTGGTGTGTTTGCCGCTATCGAGTTTCTTCGAATGTTCTTGCGTCTGCGCAGCAGCATCTGGAATGAGGAAGTTCAAAAGACTAGATTTACCCATGCCTGATTGGCCAACCAATACCGAGACTTGATCATGTAATACGGGCAAGAGTTGCCGTACGGACTCAGGATCTTCTTTCACTGACAT
>JACCDN011238156.1_pt1 | contig 36957 bp, 31 predicted proteins | sample 7441691 | NCBI WGS metagenome assembly JACCDN01 (sample SAMN15323439, study PRJNA562643) | freshwater metagenome | isolation source: river surface water | place: USA:Blue River Watershed | collected 2017-08-16
CGGGCGAGTGCGTTACTATTTTGTTATCTTTGTAACTTGACTTTATGCGGTGAGAGTGTTAGGCTTATAGCAAGCCTAATGAAAGGGGTAAAAGAAATGTTAGTCAAAGTTATTCCGCGTTGTAACAACCTAGTAACCGACACAACTAAGTCGGGCAATGTTGCTTCGTGCGGTAAGGTCGCTTGGTTTGGGATTACCCTAGCGAGTGGCAAGGTTCATCACGCTTGCGTGGACTGCGTTGCTATGCGCTTGGCTATTCTTGCGGACAAGGTGGACACCGCTAGCCTAGTGTTTTACATCAAGGACAAAAAAGATTAGTCAAGTCGCTTGACTTTTCTAGTCTGCGGTGATAGAATAAACTTAGTTGCTACTTGGCAACTTGATTAGAGAAATGGGAAGAAATGATTTTCAGTAAAGAATACTTCGTCAAGGGCGAGGTTGCGGGTGGCATAGTTGTAAGCGTGAAGGATTACGCTGGGCTAGTTGTTGATACCCGAACCTTTATCGGCGAGAGTGCGGGCAAGTATGTTCTAACCTTGGCTTGGGATGGCGGGCGAGAAACAAAACACTTCGACACTTTTGCGCAAGCGTTACGAATGGCAAACGGCTATTGGTCAAAGCAAAGCATTTGGCACGAAACTGCGGAAGGCAAGCGAAAGCGAGTAGTTCGCTGGCAATAGCCTAGCCACAAACTTCGCCCGTCAAGTTGAGAAACTTGGCGGGCTTTGTTTTTGTTTGTCTGCGGTGAGAGTGTGAAACCGCTTTCACGAAAGCAACTTCGCATTAGTGTTCGTGCTTCGCTTCGCTTCGTGCTTCGCTTCGTGCGGTGGCAAGCGTATTCGTTTTTTCTGTATCGCTTCGCCGAACAAAAAAACTTTTGATTAGTTGAAAGTTTGTGCTTGACTTTCTGCGGTGAGAGTGTTAGACTACTAATGTAGTCATAGGGGCTACCAAAAACAAAGGGAAGCAAATGAACAAAAAGGGCAGACTTATTAGGGCAGAAATGGCCTTGGCTTCGCTAGGCTTGGCTATCTTTCTAGGTGCTGACGCTTGGGCTAATCGCAATAGTGCGGACTACTTCCACGCTAACGCGTTGCTAATCATTTCGGGCTTCGTTGCGGTGAGTGCTTCGCTATTCACTTGGAACGCTATCCAATACGCTTTGGCACTTCGTAGCAAGTAGCCTAAGCAAGTGGAAGCCTAGCCGAAGGGCTAGGCTTTTGCTTTGTCTGCGGTGAGTGCTTTGCTAGTTGTTTGCTTCGTGCTTCGCTTTGCTTTGTTACTTTGCTTCGTGCTTCTTTGCTTCTAGTAGTTGTTATTAGTTTGTTACCTAATACACTTGACTTTTGTTTGTAGTTTGATACAATAGTGATAGGCAGACTTTTGTCTGCGGTGAGTGCTTTGCTTCGTTGCTTTGTGCTTCGCTTCTTGCTTCTAACTTCTTTGCTTTGTTTGTTAGTTGCTTGCTTCGCTTCGCTTCGCTTGCTTCGTGCTTCGCTTTGTCTGCGGTGAGTGCTTCGCTAGGTTAGTTAGTTGTTTGCTTGGCTTTGCTTCGCTTAGTGCTTCGCTTTGTGCTTCGTGCCTAGTGCTTGCTTCTTTGTCTGCGGTGAGTGTCTAGGCAGTGCTTCTAAGTTGTTACGCTTTTGTTATCTAATACACTTGACTTATTAGAGTATGCTGATAGAATAGTGATAGGCAGACTTCTATGCGGTAAGTGCTTACTCGCTTGCTTCACTTTGCTTCGTGCTTCGCTTCTAACTTCTTTGCTTTGTTGCTTTGTTTGTTAGTTGTTTCGCTTCTTGCTTCTTGCTTCTGCCTAATGCTTCTGCCTAATGCTTCTGCCCTAGTGCTTTGCTTCTTTGTGCGGTGCTTGCTTCTAGGCGTATGCCTACACACCTACACACCTACACACTCACACACCTAGGCACTCATACACCTACACACCTAGGCACTTGCTTAGTGCTTAGTGTTACACACCTACACACCTACACGCCTAGGCTTTGCGGTAATGCTTCACCCTACTCGCCTAGTGTTTGCGGTAATAGTGCTTAGAGTATCTAGCAACGCCTAGGCTTCACCTAACTAACTAGGTTGCTTCACTAGTGGCTTGGCTAATGGCTTGGCTTGACTAACACTAACTATTGTTATACACTACTAGGCTACTAGGCTACACTCATACACTACTATTATACCTAGGCAATAGTGATTAGTCAAGTCTATTTCTGCGGTGATTACTTCTAGGCGTATGCCTAGCCTAGGCTAGTGCTAGGTGATACACCTAGGCACTCACCTACTTACCTACCTACCTACTCACCTACTCACCTAGTCATTGACTTACTCACTCACCTACTCACTCACTCAACTACTCAACTACTCAACTACTCAACTAGTCATCACTAATCGTTTGCTTCCTAATGACTTCACTAGTCATCACTAATCATTTGTATCCTAACGAAAGTCATTTGTATCCTAACGAAAGTCATTTGCTTCCTAATGGTTAGTGGCAAGTGAAAAAACGAATACTAATCGTTCGTATCCAAACGATAATCGTTCGTATCCAAACGAAAACAGGTCATTCGTATCCAAACGAAAGTCATTCGTATCCTAATGACCCCGACCCCGAAACAAATCGGCCGAAGTGCTCCAAGAGACGGAGCCGTCTCACCCGCCAAAAGCAGTAGACGCTAAGGTATCAATTCTTTAGCACAGTAGAGCCGCTATCCGTGCTAGTATGTACCTTATGGAGAGAAGACCCGCAAGGAAACAGCCCCTTCCACCAAAGGAAGCCGCTTACCTAAATACCCTCAATCAGGACGACCTCATGGCTCGCGCCTACGAACTTTACAATGCAGGCTGGACGCTGCAGGCCATTGGGGATGCGCTTGAGCCGCCACGCCCACGCTCAACTGTGCGTTCCTGGCTGCTGCGTTATCAGCTTCCCGTAGACGCAAGTAAGCCCAGCAAAATCCCGTCACCTCTCTATAAGACTCACCAGGATGGCTACCAGAAGAAGAAGCACTCTCCAGGTATCCAGCCAGACGAGTTGGCTCTTATTCAGGAACTTGCTCCGCTTGCCCGCACCTATCGAGCCAAGATGTCTACGAACTCAACTGCAGCTGTAGCAAACGACCAGCTCACGGCTATCTGCATCCGCCTACACGCTACTGGCGTCACCACATCCGAACTTGCAAAAGCGGCTGGAGTGACGTATCGTGCTATGGTGAAGCGTCTAGGAAAACGCTAGATTTGACACAAACCCCGTGAGGGTGTGCTAGGCTTTTAAGTGGAGAGCATATCGACCACTAAAAGGTAGGTATGCTCTTTCGCATAACCAACACAACTGAAAAGTGAAAACAACAAGTCAACCAAGACAAAACGCGACCAAGTACTAACGCAAGGAAAGGTAGGTCGAATATGAAATGGCTAATTGGAATAGTCACCGCATCGGTGGTAATGCTTCCAGGGTGTGTAACCCCGACAGCATCTGCCGCTAATGTTCAGTTTGTAGTTGCCAAAGAGAAATCTCAAAAACCTGTTGAGAGATTTATCTTTGGAGGTGAGACAGTTACAAACGACTCGTATGTTGTTTCGGCTGAGACTCTAAAAGCAAGATTGCTAAAAGAGGCAAAGCTAGCCAACAACGCCAAGAGAGTAAGTAAAGCTGTAAAGGCTCTGCTGAACTCTCAGAGAAAGCACCGAACATGGTATGCCTTCTCAGGTTCTAGCCCACGAGGCTGGGACTGCTCAGGATTGGTCCTCTGGACCTACCAGCAGATTGGCGTAGAGTTGCCCCACAGGGCATCTGAGCAAGGCGAACTCGGTAGAAAGGTCGACACCAAAAATGGTGAAAAGCCTAAATACGGAGACATCGTCGTGTTCAAGTACAAAGGTTCATCTTCGGCGTACCACGTCGGAATCTACCTGAGTAAGGATAAGATGATGCACGCTCCTCGACCAGGGTCTAGCACCAGGGTTGAGTCCATCAGAACTTTTGGTGGAAACTACAGCAAAGTGTCATACATCCGAGTTCTAGAGAACTGACGGATACGCAACAAGTCCTGGGCCATGACTAAAAACTGGCCCACTTTCTTGCACATTGCTAACTTTACCCTGTAGGATGTAAACATGACAGAATACACATGGGCTCTCGTAGCCGCACTTATTGCAACCACCGTTGGCGTCTCTCTAGTCGCCATCCGACAGACCAAGCGTCTAGTCGCCCTTAAGAAAGAGAAAGCACACTCGGACGCACTAGCTCGCCTAGCCGAGAAAGAGCTTGCTCTAGCAAAGCACCGCGAAGCAGCCAAGAAGGCTCTCAACGACACTAAGCAGAAGCCAAAGCAGGCACCTCTCCTTGGCGTAGTAGAACCTAAGAAGAAAGGCACCAAGTAATGACCCGCTTCATCACCTTCCTACGTTCCCTCATCTGGACCTCGGTCTTCTCTCTAGTTGCCGCTCTAGTAGCATTACTACTTGCGCTGACCAACTTCAACCCAACCGTTCCAATCACGTTAGCCATCTCAGCAGTAGCTCTGGCTATTCTTTCTAAGGACTAACCCACATGCTTGACGCATTGCTAACAACGGCTACCTGGATTGGACTTACAGTCTTAGGTACGGCTGTCATCTTCATTCTTGCGATGGTTGCCGCTTTTGTTGCCACCATCTTTGGTGCAGACAAAGCCGATGGATTCGATTTCTACAAAGGAGATTTAGACGATGACTAGTACCATCAACCTGATTGTTCAAACCCCAGAGGAGTTCCGAGCAGCTCTGCCAGAAAGCGGATTGTTCGACATGTACGACTGCGCGTTGTGGATGGAAGTTCCAGCAGGGGCTCCTGTTCAAGAGATTGAACAGATTACCAAGACCCTGCAGTCTTTCATCAATGTCACCGACATCGAAATCACCTCAGCGGATGATGGCCTCGGTCAGTATTACATCTCGATTGTGGAGACTCCATTTTCAAAGAGAAAACCTAAATCCTAGAACGACCCCTTTTCGAAAAATCCGAAAAAAATTTTTTCAAAAAATTTCGTTCCAGACTTGCGCTTAGCAAATCTACCTCATACACTGGAAACATAACGACGCCCTACAAGGAGAAAAAGACATGCCTACCCCATACATCAAGAAGCACCAGGTTCTACCTCAGAACGTTAAGGAAGCCTTCAGCTCAATTCTTGACACCGAGACTAGAGACGAATACATCCGCTCACTACGCAAGGCAGACTGGACTCTAGAATCCATCGCTGCAGCTGCGGAACTTACTCGCGAGCGTGTTCGCCAGATTAGCCTCAGCCCGTCAACCTCGGAACTACCTGAAGACTTCAGCGTTCCAACTCCACCGCTAAAGCCAGAGCGTCCAAAGCCTGTCTACATCGAGCCAAGCCCAGAGACTCTAGCCCGACTACTCGAGCTACAGCCTTACGCTCAGCAGGTCCGCTCAAACGGAACCAAGTACCGCGCCGAGGCAGAAGAGTACACAGCACTGCTTAACCACGCCCACGTAAACGAAGGCGTTACTCTGTACCGCCTGGCAAAGCGCTTGGGCGTTACTCACGGTGCTCTACGCTTCCGCCTTGTACGCTACGGCTACAAGACTCCAGTAAACGCAACCTCTAAGGTTTACACCCGCATTCTTGACGAGAACCGAGCACGATAATGAGCGAAGAACTTACTACTCAAGAAGCCCGCGAAAAGGGTATCGGCTACAACTTCAAGGTTGCTAATCAGGCAGACGGCTACCGCAAGGACAACACACTGTGGTTTGGCACCTGCACTTCCTGCGGAGAGCGAGTCACTAACTCAATCCGCGACGGCAAGTGGATGCACGAAGAAATCATTGAAGCCGAATACCACCCAGATGGTCAGCTCTTCACAAAGAAGACTCGCCAGCTAGATTACTGCCCAACATCAGAGGTGTAAATCTACGTCCTACAAAAGAGGACTAGAATATACCTATGGGTAAATCAATCATGGAGCAGCTTGCTCTTCTCTCGCCAGAAGAGCAGGCTGAAGCTCTACGCGGAATGGACCCAGACCAACTCCTGTGGGACTGGTCTGTATGGGGTCGCCCAGAACAGCAGGCTCCCGAAGGTGACTGGAACGTATGGCTCGTACTTGCGGGTCGTGGTTTTGGTAAAACCCGTCTTGCATCTGAGTGGGTTCGCGAACAAGCTAAATACACAAATACGGGCCAACGCCGTTTCGGTCTAGTTGCCCGTACCGCTGGTGACGTGCGTGACGTTATCGTTGAAGGTGAATCGGGAATCCTTAACGTTACGCCTCCTAGCGAGCGTCCGCTCTACGAGCCTTCCAAGCGACGCCTAACCTGGCCCAACGGAAACGTAGCCTCTCTATTTACCGCTGACGAGCCAGACTCGCTGCGTGGACCTCAGTTCACTCACGCCTGGGGAGATGAGATTGCAGCCTGGCGTCAAACTCCTGACGCAGCTGGTATGACCGCGTTCGACAACTTGCGTGTTGGTACTCGTCTAGGAGCCAACCCTAAAATTCTTGTTACCACCACCCCGAAACGAACTCCACTGCTTTACAAGCTCATTGAAGAGTCGAAAGGTGGTGGCGTTGCAATCACCCGTGGTTCGACCATGGACAACGCTGGTAACCTTTCTGGCGCATACCTCGACACAATGCTTGGCGTTTACGAGGGAACCTCTCTAGCCCGCCAGGAACTTTATGGTGAAATGCTCGAAGCCATGGAAGGCGCAATGTGGACGGAAGAGCTTATCGAGCGTAGCCGTCACTCGTACATGCCTCAGAGTGCTCCAATGCGTGTAATCGGCGTTGACCCGAGCGTTGCCGAAAACCCACGAGACGAATGTGGAATTGTTGTTGTTGGCTCGACTTCGGAGTACGACCTCTACAAACGTCAAGCTTGGGTTTTGGAGGACGCATCGGTTCTCGGCTCGCCAGATGTCTGGGCACGCAAGGTTGTTGAGATGGCTCGTAAGTGGGGTTGCCCTGTTGTAGCCGAAGTAAACCAGGGTGGAGCCTTGGTTCGAAACGCCATCAACACAATCGACCCAACCATCAAGGTTCTTGAAGTCCACTCAAAGCAGGGTAAGCAGCTCCGCGCTGAGCCAATTACAATGGCATATGAGCAAGACCGCGTCCACCACGTTGGAAAGAGCATGGTTGACCTCGAAACTCAGATGATTACGTGGATTCCAGGCGAGGGAAAGTCTCCAGACCGCGTCGACGCACTGGTTCACGCCCTTACTGCACTACTTATTAAGCCTCCAGCAGGCTTCTCGGGCGGAAAAATCCGTGCCAGAAGCCACGCTGCACGCCGTTTACCAGGTTCTAGCTCAACTTTTAGGGTTCGATAGTATGAAAATCATCAAAGATTTGTTTCCTTGCCACGTTGTAGCGGTTGCTGCAGGCATTTTTGACGACCCAAGAGACATTACGAGCTACCAACCGAGCCCAGAAGGCACTTATGTTGGAAAAACACGCGTAGTTTTGACCGATGAAGCCATTGTTATCGCTGTTGACGGGGCTACAGGCCCTGTTGTTGCCTTCCAAGAGCGTTATGTTGACTACTTTGCCGCCGAAAAAGACACCGAAGACAGCCATGTCATCACAAAATCGGGCAAAATGATTGCTTTTAAGAAGGATACGAGCTGCGGATGTGGCTCAAGGCTCCGTTCTTGGCACGCTTACAACACTTTGACTGCGCTAGGATACTAATATGCCTATCGACGCCCTAAATTTCCTAATTCTTGCGCTTGCCATCTTCAGATTGACCCGTTTGGTCACAACTGACACAATTTTTAACGAATTGCGGGAGAAAATCTGGAACAAGTTTCCTCCTAACCGAATCAACATCGGTTATTTGATTACTTGCGACTGGTGTACAAGTATTTGGGTGGCCGCTGGCTACGTTCCACTCGCTCTCCTCTTTCCACAAGTGGTTTTTGTGGTATCATTAGTTCTAGCAACCTCCGCCGTTGTTGGAATCTTAGCCGCACGATTCTAATGAGTCGTTCCGTTATCGAAGACAGGACCCACCTTGGGAATTTTTAAACGTGATGGTGGCAATCAGCCGCGCAAGCAATCACCTAACGGCGTTCGTGCTACCAGCCCTGGCATGAGACCTACTCAGCCTCCTGTATTTCGCGATTCTTTTGGAATTGTCTACGCTACCCCTGCTGCTTTCAACGAACCACGCCCTCTAACTGCTGCTGCAGCTCAAATTAAGATTGGCGACCAGGGCGAGGCCCTAATTTTCAAGTCTCGACGTCAATCGGCGTCTTCTGCATGGCAGAAGGAGGCTTGGGAGTACTACGACGCGATTGGAGAAATCAAATATGCGTTTAACCTCGTTGCTTCAGTTGTATCACGTATCCGACTCTATGCTGCTAGCGTTGATGACCCAGCAGAGGCTCCTGTTACGGTACGTAAATCAGAGGTAGTCAAGCCAGAGCTTGCTGCCGCAGCTGAGCGAGCCCTTGCTCGCCTTGACAGCGCCTACGGAGGCCAATCAGGTTTGCTCAAGGACTGTGCTCTAAACCTTCAGGTTACTGGCGAGTGCTATCTTGTTCAGGTTCCAGAGCGTATTGGCTCTGGCTTGCCTGAGTCTTGGGACATCCGCTCGACTGACGAGCTTCAGGTTGATGCCAAGGGTAACTACATCATTAACCCACGCCGCGAGGTTGGTAATGGTGGAGCCAGCATCATGTCTGGTGGTGGCGCAGAGGTCATCAGGCTCCCTAAGGACGCTTTTATCGGCCGTATGTGGAAAGCACACCCACGCTACTCCCAGGAGTCTGACAGCTCGCTACGTGGCCTCCTAGACCTATGTGCGGAGCTCTTGCTCCTCAACCGCACCTTCCGTGCAACCGCCCGCTCTCGCCTCAACGCTGGTGCTCTTTACTTGCCAGACGGCCTCTCGGTTGCAGCTACCGCTGACCCTGACTACCCTTACGACGAAGAGGGAAACTACAACGAGCAGTACAACGCTGAAGAGGCTGCTGACGATTTCGAAGACCAGCTCATCGATGCGATGACAACTCCTATCAAGGACGAGGACTCGGCATCTGCAGTTGTTCCACTTATCATCCGTGGTCCTGCTGAACTTGGCGACAAGATTAAGCAGTTCAAGTTTGAGCGTTCATTCGACCCTGCTCTAGCCGAGCGTTCAGAACGTGTCCTAGAACGCATCATGCAGGGCCTAGACGTCCCTAAGGACATCGTTTCGGGTCTGGCTAACGTCAAGTACTCAAATGCCCTACAAATCGACGAGAGCCTCTACAAGGCCCACATTGAGCCACTGATGCTGCTCATTGCTGACGCCATCACAGTTGTCTACTTGCGCCCATACCTTATCGCCAACGGCTACCCAGAGGCAGAGGTAAACCGCCTTGTTATCTGGTACGACCCAAGCCAGGTTGCTACCCGCAACGACCGTGCTGCAGACGCAGACGCAGGCTTCAACAACATGGCGGTATCCTACGAAACTTGGAGACGTGCTCACGGCTTCTCGGACCAGGACGCTCCTACTCCTATGGAGTTGGCTCTTCGCCTTGTAATCAATAAGGGTGCTATCACCCCTGAACTTACCGAAGCAATGCTTGGTGCTGTTGCTCCAGAAATCATGGAGAAGATTAAGGGCATCCAGCAAGCTAACTCGGTAGCACCAGTTCCGCCAGAGGTCGAGGCAGCTCTCGCCCAGGCGGCTCCAACTGGACCAATTAACCCAACCGAATCAGCGGAAGGTCAGGAAGTTACCGCACCCGAGGGACTTCTAGCTGAGCCATCTGCCGCTCCAACCGAGGCTGCTCCTCCAGGGCTAGCCGAACCAACCCCTGAAGGATAACCATGCACGACCTAAACAACCCAATGGCAATGAAGGGCAGCCCAGCACTAGCTCAGTCGCTGGCTAAGTTCCTTGCGTCTACCGTTGTACTCAAGTTCACCGCTCACGGCTTCCACTGGAACGTCAAGGGCAAGGACTTCCGTGAGATGCACGACTTCTTTGGCGACATCTACGAGGACCTAGAGGGCTCGCTAGACGCTATTGGCGAGAACATCCTTAAGCTCGGCTACGACGCACCTTACATGCTGACTGACTTCCTAGACCTCTCATGCATCGAACCATGTGACCGCATCTCTGATGGCGACCACCACAAGATGCTGCAGCGTCTACACGCTGACAACCACAAGCTGCTCAAGGAAGCCTTCGAGGCTTTCAAGATTGCTAGCGACTGCAACGAGCAGGGCATTGCTGACTTCCTAGCTGGACGCATTGACATGCTTCAGAAGTGGAACTGGCAGCTCTCGGCAACACTCAACATCCAGTAGAAGGTAACTCATGTCTAAGTATCTCTCCGACGTCCTGAAGGCCAGTCCCGCGACTGTAGCCCAGACGTTAGCTGCACCTGCGGTAGAGGAAGAGCCAATCACTGCTAGCGGTGGTGCTGGAGCTCCTGCTGAAGTTCTAGTTGAAGGCGCTGTCAAGAAGCCTTCTAAGGGAGAGAAACTGAAAGCCCCTACTGGCAAAGACGCTCGCAAGGTTGCTTTCTCGAAGGCAGTTCAGAACGTTCTAGCCAACAAGGTCAAGGAATGCAACATTGACGCTTTCGATGGCCGTGAGGCTACCTACGAAATGCTCAGTGCTGTTTACCGCCGTGGAGCTGGTTCTTACTCTGTATCCGACAACGGAGCCATGAGCCGCCACGAATGGGCTATGACCCGCGTCAACGCATTTGTATCTTTGCTGCAGGGCGTAGATGGGCTAAACCCTAGCTACACCGCAGACTTCGACCTACTTCCTGTAAACCACCCTCGCTCGGAGATGGTTCTCACTGCTGGAGCTGGTGAGTACAACTACGAAGACGAGTTGACTGTTCACCTTTACGACAGTGAAGAAGACTACGAGTCACAGGAACACGCAATCTTCAGCCTGGCTGAATTCTCTGGCCTTGGCTACGAGACAATCCCCGCAATCCGAGCAGCATGGATGCGTGGAATCAAAAACAATGAAAACCCATACGAGCGTGCGGCAGTTCTTGCTTCGGCTCTCTACGACAGCCCAGACGCTGACCTGCTCCCTAAGAAAGGCATTCTCTAAAAATGAGCACTACTCCTGAAATCATTGAAACCGACGAGGTAGTCAGCATTGACCCTGACACCTTTACCCAGGCGGAACTGAACTCGCTAATCGCTTCGGCTAACGCATCGGTACTCCACCCTACCCGTAAGGTAAAACGCGAGTTTGTTGACGAAGTAGTTCAGCGTACCTACATCGAGACCGAGGGTCTGTCGCTACAGTCTCGCAACTTTGCGATTCGTAAGGCTGTGCAGAACTACATTGACCTACAGACCAAGGGTATCGTTGCCAGCGCATCGGTGAACCACTTCGACGTTCTACCTCCAGCCAACCCGTACTCGACCTCTGACACAGTCTGGTCTGAAGAGAAGGTCCGCGAGGCACGTGCTCAGTGGATTGCTGCCGAGCCTGGTATTGCTCCAGAGCACCGCTCGATTGTTGCTTCTGCCTACGCTCAGGTTCCTGGCAGCCTAGAGGCTATGCACGCAGAGGTTCGTGTTATGGCTCTCACTGCTACTGGTGCTGTTCCTGTAAAGGTTACCGAGTACAGCCAGGCAATCACAGCCAGCGGTTCTTATGACCGAGTCCCTAGCCTAGAAGAGCAGCTAGATGTATACAACCAAGCACGCTACGACCTAATCGAAGTTGTAGACAGCCAGGTTGCTCTTACTGCTGGTGGACAGCACATCTACGACTACCGTGGCGACCTTGCTCACCGTATCGAGCGTGGCGACAGCCGAGAGGCTATTCTTGCTTACCTAGGACGCAGCCCACGCTTCCAGGAGAGCTTGTCGACCATGAACCTCGACCTAAGCAACGCTGACCCATACACCCAGTTCGGTCAGGAGCAGTTCCGCTTGTTCTACAACATGCTAGAGAACCTGCCTAACTCGCCAGTCCCTGTTGACTACGTAAAGCGAGCAGTAGACGCTGTTAAGTCTTACGACGTTGATGGTTCGGCTACCGATGCAATTGTTGCAGGCGCAGGCTCGGAGTTTGTTCTGAGCAAGCTTGAGAAGTCTTCTGCATGGAAAGCTGCACTAGCCGAGTCTAGTGACGAGTTTGTTTCTCACTACGCTGCGATTACTGACTTGGATTCGCTGCCTGTAGGGTTCCACTCGTTCGAAGATGTGCTCCCAGCCAAATAACCTTCTTCAAAGTTCTATACACTTTTAGTAGGTAACTTTTTTGGGATACATTTCCCTCGACGACCTTAACTGAAGGAATCTTAATGTCTGACTACATGGACAATCTCTACGAGAACTTGAACGAGGAAAGCCTCGCAGCCATCACTGCCTCCCTTGGATATAACGATGGAGCTAACAAGGGCTTCTGGCGTAAGCAGCCTCGCAAGAAGTGGGGTAAGGGCAAGGGTCAGTGGATTGAGATGGGTGCGAGACTTCGTGCTCTCTTCAAGATTCAGGGACAGCTAAAGAGCATCACTGGTCGTTCTGGTGGTTCTGACGGTACTCCTGACGGCGTTCGTTTCCTTCCAGACGCAGGTCAGCCAGGTGTTGACAGCAACAAGATTTATGGCGTAAAGACCGAGCACGTCGAAGAGATTCAGGCTACTCTTCCAGAGAACTACGTTGAGGCTCAGGGCGTCGACACCGACCGTCAGCAGACTGGTACTGGCAGCGTTGTTTCTACTGCTAACATCCCAGACATCGAAGACATGGAGACTGCTGACGTAACTCCTGACGACATCCGCATGATTGACGAGGGTGTCAACTCTGTAGAGGGTCAGGAAGCAGAAAACTACAAGAACACTGACGAAGGTAAGCAAGTTGCTAGCCTTGACCAGGAAGCCGCAGAGGGCGTCCTTGAGACCCCAACCGAAATTCAAAACCTCCTAGACCAGGGCGGTCAGGAGATGTTTAGGGACGAGCCATCTTCGGCCGTACCGACTCCAGAAGACCTAGGCGACATCGCTGCACCTAAAAAGTACAAAGGTCTAAAGGAAATTGCTCCTGGCGTCTTTGAATATAAAGATGGCTCTGACCGCTACCGTATGCGCCAGGGCAAAGATGGCAGATGGAGAATTGACTCCGAAGCTAGCAACTCTGACTATGACTTTGATAGTGCTGCCGATAGAAGAGGCGCTAAAGACTCGTGGTACAAGTTGGACGGCTCGTTTGACAGCGTAGACGACGTTATGGAAAACTTCTTTGCCGTTGAGCCTATCGCCCCTAGAGGTGCTAAGAAAGCTCCAGAGGCTCCTACCTCTGTAGAGATGGACAGTAGCAAACTACCTGACCTTGATGACCTTGCAGACGACCCTGCATTTGCATTTGATGATTACGGAGTTCCAGAAGACAGAGTCCTAGATTTGCTGGACGCCGAGCCTGCTCAGGCGAAGGATATGTCTGATGCAGAGCTACAGGCTGTTGCAAAGAAGATGCTCGGCTTTGCTCGTAGATGGAAGCTTGACCCTAACGGCGGTCCTGCTACCCAGGAAGAGGGTTGGTACACCCCTCTAGAAAATGCCGTCAACGCCGAGATTGAAAAGCGCGGTATAGACTTCCGACCATTCGGAAGATTCCCTAACGAGTCGGAAACTGAAGGTAACCTAGCCAGCCCTAAGACTCTCAAGGACTTTGCTGGCTTTGACGCTGTAGACCGCACTGTAGCTGGCGTTGTACTCAACAGCCCATCTCACCGTTTTGGTAACAACCCTGACCCAGACAACTACGGCAAGTCGGAGATGGACGCGACTGAAGCAGTCATGGACAAGTTCTCTGAACTGGAGACTTCTGACCTCCCTGACTCTGAGATGGTTCCAGAATTTAGAAACTTTGTTCAGAACTTGGACGGTCTAGAGGAAGGCCTTCGTAGCGATATCCTATCTTCGCTTGACTACTACGACAAAGAGAACAAGAAGAAGATTGCAGCCCTAGAACAGGCTGACGACCTATTCCAGCGTGCCATGAACGGCGAGAAGGTCGACCTCGACAATATCAAGCCAATCAACGAATCTGTGTTGGACGATGAGGACGACGAGGACTTCGACAAAGACGAGCCTTCAGACGAAGACATCGCCAGAATTGCCGATGAAGAGCCTGACTTTGACGTGGAAGCCGACTGGAACGACCAGCGTCGTACCGTCGACGTTGTAACACCTTACGACGTATCTCCTGGAGACTACATCCTCACCAAGGATGGTCGAGTGGGTCTTGTTCGCGACATTGAAGAGAAAAATGATGGCGACTTCCGAGTAACTTACGTCGAGTCTGAAGATGGCGGAGAGCAATCCTTCAACCAGCCATGGGATGGCAGCATGAAGCTTGTTACCCTTGGTGTTGGTCCAGAGCCTAAGAAGGCGGATACACCTGCCCCTGCCCCAGCTCCGACTCCTGACGTCACTCCAGATGTAACTCCTGACGACGATGAAGAAGAGGTACTGGACACCCCCGCTCCAGACACCGCCAGAAGTGATTATGCCCCAGAGGACATCGAGCCTGGCGACGAGTTCTACACCAAAGACGGTTCTAAGATGCTTGGAACTGTTGTTTGGATTAGAAAGAGCTCGACTCAGCGCGGCCAGTGGGAGATGAAGATTGCTGACCCAGAGACTGGTCGCCCTATGAGCGGTACATGGCCGTTCACGCAGGGAGAGACTCTCATCAACAAGCCAAACGGTGAGAAGCAGCCTGAGCCTACTCCAGAGCCAGAAGCAGTCGCAACTCCAGAGCCAGAGGTAACTCCAGAGCCTGAGGCAGTAGCCGAGCCTGAGGTTGTCGCTGAACCTGTAGCAGCGACCCCTGAAGATGAGCCTGTAGTAACTAAGGGTGAGCCTAAGACCAAGCGTGTCCCTGGACAGAAGCCTAAGGCTCCAAAGAAGACAACCCCTGAAGACAAAGAACGTCCTCAGGAGGTTCCACCTGTACCAAACGACCGTGTTGATAACGGTCAGATGGTTGATATGCCATACCTAGGAGGTGCTCCAGGCGGTCCTGGTGGTCCTGGCGGAGATGGAGGCGGCCCTAATCTTCCACCTAGAATGCGTGAAGACAAGGTACTTCCTCAGTTTGACCAGTTCGGAAACCCGCTATATCTTTCGGACTCAAACAACCAGTTTGTTCTAGATGCAAATGGTAACCCTATTCTGCTCTCGGACGAAGAAGCCTTCCGTGGCCTAATTTACGAGTTCTACCCGAACGCCGTGACTAGTGCCGACGGTCTTCGTACCATCCTCTCCCGCGAGAAAGATGGTGATGACATTGTTGAAATCTCTGTTAGCCGTTCTAATGGTGGTCGTTCACTGATTGAAGTTCGTCTAATAGACAAAGATGGAAACGAAGAGCGTTACATCCACTACGACGTTCGTGAATCCTTCGCTGGTCTACACGGTGATACTAACAGCCCGCAGATGATTCACAACATCTTGTTTGGTAAGGATATCCGTAGCACTGGTAGCGTTACGACTGCTGGCAAGACATCTGCTAGAGAGCGTCTCAAGTACTTCCGTGCTCAGAAGCGTCGTGGCGGTAAACTTCGAGTTCTCTCCACCCCAGAAGAGCTTTGGAACCACTACGCAAGCGGTGAAGCTCGCATCATCAACAAGAGCAAGGGTGGTCGTGGTGCCAACAAGGGTACTGCCTACATGAAGCTCCGTCAGCGCGGTCTTCTTCCGTTCTGGGATGCATTAGATGAAGGTCTTCAGACTGGTAACTTTGACGAAGCCTACTTCCGTGCACGTAGATTCGTTGGAGTTATGCCTCTCAACCTAGACTCGATGGTTGAATTCCGTAACTGGATGAAAAAGGCTATGCAGGAACGCTACCCAACGATGTCTGCAACTCAGGCCTCTACCTTCGCTAACACTATTTCGAAGCAGATGCGCAGCGGAATCATCGAGACTGCAGCTCGACGTGAGCGTCCATTTATGAGCCAAGACGGTAGCACCCCTATCCGAGTTGGCCAGTGGGGCTACTACGAAAACTCCGACAAAGAGAAATCGTATGGTCGAATCGTTTCCCTCGAGAACAGCGTTATCTCGAACCCAAGGCAGTCAGATGACGACTTCCAGTACCGTGATAACGTCGTAATTCAGTTTGGCGACGGAACAATTGTCTCTAACCTAGCTGCCAAGTTCTTCCGTGTCCTGGATGACCCAGAGCAGCGTAAGCGTCAAAAGAAGGGTGAAAGCATCCCTGCTGGCCACCCAGAGAATGGTACTCTCACTCCATACAAGCCTGGACCATCTGGTGAAGGTCTTATCAGGAAGCGTGAAGCTGAAGTATTCGGTATTCAAGATGGTGTCTCTGAAGATGAGTACCAGGCTAACATCGGTAAGTACGGTGAGTCTGGTGAAGACATCGAGATGCCTGAAGAGCCTACTGGCAGCAATGCTGGTGGTCCAGTTGCCGACCTTGCAGAGGGCGATATGTTCTTCAGCAAGTCTGGCGCTCCACTTGGTCCAGTGTTTGGTATTCAGCCGATTACTTCCAAGTCTGGTAAGGCTGGATTCCGAGTTGCATATGTTGACGAGAATGGCGATGTTCAGACCGTAAACGTTGCTGCTGACGAGGTTCGCGGCCCAAAAGGATAGAGGCTTCTGAGACAGCGCCTCTAGCCGACGAGGCAACTTCAGAAGCCGCTACTGGCTCATTGGCTGACCTAGGAATTGATTTCCAGTCAGCAACTATGGACGCTAGCGGTACCCGCTTACCTACTCCAGGTGCATTTACTGGTAAGTTCCAGAAAATCATGGAGGGTGCTAAAGACTGGAAAGAAGTTGCTAAACGTCTAAAAGGCGAAACAGTAACCTACTTCGACTTCGAAACAACTGGTATCCCAGACTACGATGGTCAGAACATCACCAATGACCCAGTGCAGCTTGGCGCAGTTCAGGTTAAAGATGGAAAGATTGTAAAGCGTTTCAACGTCTACATCAATCCAGAAAGCAAACTATCTGACTGGTCAGCTAATAACCTCAAGCGTGACGTTGTAGATGAGAATGGCGACAGAGTTCTTGATGAGAACGGCCGTCCAGAGTCTACGCTAGTCACTCCAGAGTGGTTGGCTCAGCAGACCAGCCAGGAGCAGGCTCTCAGGGACTTCATTGAGTTTATCGGCCCTGGTGCTTTGCTTGGTGGTCAGAATGTGCCATTCGACGTCGAGATTCTAAAGCGCATGGCTGACAAGTTTGGCATTGACCTAGACATCGCTGGAACCATCGACTCTAAGGACCTTGCTTCACTTCTTCCTAAGTATGACCCAGAGAAGGGCATCGACGGACCTAAGGCTCCAGACCGCAGGACTGGTGAGATTAGAGCAACCTCTAGCCTCGGTCCAGTTGCAAACTTCTTGGGATTTGAGCCAGCTAACTGGCACTCAGCTGATGGTGACGCGGAAGACTCCTACAACTTGGTCTCAAAGATTATCGACCGTGCTGGTAAGGAAGGCAACGAGGACCTAAGCCTCCTCGACTTCCCTGCAATGGCAGAGCGTTACAAGCAGCGTATGGACGAGTTCAAGGCTGTTGTTTCCCCTGACAGCCCAATCACCGAGGCTCAGCAGCGTGCTCTGGAGAGACTAAGTCAATCTGATAACCCTGAAGTCTCGCAGAAGGCTCTTGCTGGTATTGCTTCGGTATCTACTCGTGGAGAGGCTGCAAAAGTTCTGGCTGATGCTCACGCGGCGGAGGACCGAGGCATTCAGGCTCCAAGCAACAGCGAATCTGACCCAGACTTTGATGGTGTAGAACCGTCGCCAGCTTCTGAAATATCTTGGAAAATGGAGAGTGACCCAATCCTTAAGAGGGTCACATACACTGGTTCTAACGGATACGTTATTAAGCGTCAAGGCGTCTTCGGAGTTAAGAAAGGTAAGTCATCTGGCTACTCTTACGTAATCACTGACCCAGACGGAAACCCAGTTCCTGGAGGTAGACGCACCACTCTAGCGAATGCTAAAGAGTTTGTAGCCAAACTTTCTAATGCTGGCAGTTCAGTGCCTCAAATTAACAGCATTGAATCTGACCCAGACTTTGACGATGTTAAGCCATCTACCCCCGTGAAGCTGACTACAAACGTCGAAGAGTCCGACTCGGACTTCGATGATGCTGACTTTGATGACTCCGTGTTCGGCATAGATAAACCTTCTACAACCGCAAGCTCGAGTGCTGTTGATAGTTTGGTTGGTTCTCTAGCAGACGACTATCTACTAGTTATTCACGGTCTAGGTCTAGCTTCTGAAGCCCCGATAGCAATTTTCAATGCTGGTAGACGTCTGCTAGAAGCAGCAGAAAAACTTGACGCTGACCCTACTCCAGAGAACAAAAAAGAGTACATGGATAAGATGCAAAATCTTCTCAATGTGCGTGCTGGCTTCATTCACTACGCTAACCACCGTTCATTCCTTGGACGCGACTCTGTTGAAGACTCTAAACTCACTGGGGACCCTAGGCTAACTGCAGCTGAGGTTGCACTACTAAACTCTAGAATCGCTCCGCTAGACCCTAGGGTTGGCGACCAGCCACTGAGGCTCACTGCTCTATCGGATAAGCAAAAAGAAGTTCGTAGAACACTTACCTCTATGACTATGGCTCAGTATAGGGAGTACCTAGCTGGACTAGATTCTAAGATGAAGCTTCCTGCTGGACTGCCTTCAAGTTGGAGCCTATATAAGCATGTGGATGCTCTTGACGCAGCCTTAAACCAAACTTGGACTACTGAACCAGGAGAAGGTAAACAAGCCTTAGCTGGGTTCTTTGGTCTAATTAGTTCAATTTCTGACATCTCTACCTACGCTAAAGAAGGCTATTCTAGGGTTGTAGACACCACAGGCGAATACCCGTCTGTTATGACTGTCTCAAAGAGTGGTCAAACAATTACTGCCGCTGAAATGGCTGGAATTGTTAAGGGTGTTTCTGACTTTGCAAAAAAGATTAACTTCAGTGGCGGCAAGGACTACTCCAAGAAGTACTTTGATATGTTTATTACAACCACTGGCGAAGACAACCCAATACGCTTAAGGTACGGTAACCTCTTCGGCAAACCTAGCTCGAGAACGGCGGCTTATGCTCACCGAATGCTTGGTACCACGTTCTTCATCAACCAGCTACGCGGCGAGCAGAGAAAGTACGACACTGGTGCCATTACTCAGCTTGACAGTGCTAGGTTTGACCACTGGTCCAGTAACATTAGACCAGGCTCTCAGGATGCCTTTACAGCCACTGTAACTCACGAGTTTGGTCACGCGCTGGACTACACGACGGGCGACGAAGCCGAGCAAGCTATGAAGGGTAAACCAGCTCCAAGCACTTATGGAGCTACGAACAATAAAGAAAAGTTCGCTGAGTATATGTCCAGGTATTTGAATGACCAGCCAGTACCTGAATGGTTTATTGACACCCTAAGAGACCTAGGTCTTCTGAAATCTCAGCAGAGCAACTAACATCAGACAAAAACGCGATAGGATTTAAGAATGAGTAAGTACCCAACTCCACCGTTCGAAACTAAGACGGTTCTGATTGAAGATACTTTCGACCCCGAAAAGGGTCCAATCGAAAAAGTCATTGACTTTAACGAACTTGACACTAAAGTTCTGCTAGAAATGGCAGGAACCTACCAACTGGCCATGGACATTGTGATGTTTAGGCTAGACCAACAAGACCAGAAGGACTAGATGTGGTAAACTTTACTAAGGAACAACCTACTAACCTCCCTTCGCACCTAACTACGGAAGAGTAACAATGGCAGAGACCAACCCAACTCACGAAACTGGATTTGTTGACGTCCAGTTTTACGTAAATCCCGAAACTCTAGAAGTAGAGGGCTGCTTTGCCTACAACTTCCTGGGAATCTGTGAGCGAACCGAGAACGACTGGGACCCTGTGTTCCGATACGAAACTCGAATCGACGAGTTTAAGTCTTTCCTTGCATACAGCATTGACTGGGAAATCGAGAAGGTAGAGATTAAAGACCTTGACCCAAACGAGGAGTGGCCTGAGCACCCTCTAGTCGAAGCTTACGACAACAAGACAATCGACTTGGACATGATTAAGAAGTATTGCTACTTGGTTCACGACGAACTCGGTGAGAACCCAGAAGCACTAAACCAGTAACTAAATAAAGGCGTCTCAAATGGTAGATTTCATTGGTCGCGACGGTAACGTTGTTCTATTCAGCAACGGGTCCGATGCGGTAGCAATCAACACTGACCTCAACCTTGTGGTCGGTGTAGGTGAGCACGCCGTACTTGCGTCTGCACGCAACTGGGAGCAGACTGACGAGACTCCATCAGACTCCCTCATAGAACTTGCCAGTGGTGCCGTTACTACTCTCGACATCAATGTCATAACCGCATCTGCCCGTATGTACACTATCCCAGATGGTGCTAAGGCTGAAGCAAAGAAAGCCCTTGAATGGCGTAAAGAGCACAAGCGTGGTGGAACTCCTGTTGGACTAAACACTGCTCGCACTCTTGCTAAGGGTGGACAAATAGGTATCGAGAAGATTCGCCACATTGCCAAGTACTTCCCTCGTCACGAAGTTGATAAAAAGGGTAAAGGCTGGAAGCCAGGCGAAGACAGCTTCCCGAGCAACGGACGAATCGCCTGGGCACTCTGGGGCGGCGACGCCGCATGGCGTTGGGCTCGTGCAATCGTTGAGCGTGAGAACAAGAAGTCAGTCACAGCTGGCGGTTATGCACTGCCTGGCTACCACGACAGCGTAGACACCTACAAGACTGCTGGCGACTACGATTCCAACGTAAAAGCGTTTAAGGACGCCTACGAGCTAGAAGAAAACTATGGACCAGAGTTCATGGCTCGCGTCTGCATGGATGGCTCTGGCGTCGACCGTCTATACAAAATTGACATTAACGGCAAGGTTTGCGTTTGGGACGACGGCGTCTGGGATGACCTAGGCCATGTTGATGGAGACATCTGGCTATACGACAACGCTCTTGATGACCCATACGACCACGTCCAGAAGGACCACTTCCTAATTGACCCAGAGTCTGCTGTCTATATTTCAGCAATGCTTCAGGCAAACCCTCATGGCAAAGTTCGTATCGAAGACATGGACCCAGACGAGGCTAACCTTGTTGCCATGGGCCTTATGGACGAAGACCTACAGATGCTTGACTACGCTCTAGTTGCCGCTGGTGACTCGATGTCTGGCTCTAAGCCAAAGGGAGCTGTAAAGTCTGGCGATGGTCAGTACACAGGAGCCGAGCGTTCAGCTATTGCTAGCCAGGCTCCTCGCGACGCTACTGGTAAGTTTGCCAAGGCTGGTGGTCGTGCTGTTATCGGCAACGACGCAGCTAAGGGTGCTGGAACAATTATTGGTCGAAGCAAGACTCCTGGAAACATTCAGTTCAAGCTAGACGCTACTGGTAAGACCATTGACATCCCTGCCAAGTTCAGTACCCCAGAGGACAAGTTTGTTGCTCCTCAGGCTCCAAAGGTTGACTTTGGTAAGCCACTGAACGTTGAGGGCATCCTAGGCGAGCCACGCACCCCTCAGAGCATGCCTAATGCTCAGCTTCCTGGAACCTTACCTCCAATGGACCCAGCTGGCTTAAAGAGTGTTCTCAACGACTGGGATGGCTATGTTGCCGAACAGCGTGCATCTTTCAAGCCACTAACCGACAAGCAAGTTCGTCAGTACGCCAAAGACACTAACCAGAAGGTTCGTGAAGTTGGCTCTGAGACCCGTACTCCTCTCCCTGGCCAAAAGAATGGTCCTACTGGAAACGTAACTACCGTCAAGGACGGCAAGCTAGTTACCCAGTCTGGCCCAGCCCCTAGGTCTAGCGGCTCTACAGGCAAGTCTGCCCCTACTGCTCCAGCTGCCCCTGCTGGTCCAGTTGCTCAGGCGCAAGGCACTGGCAAGGCAAAGGCCTTTAAGCCAGCAGTTACGACTGACTCGAAGGACGGCGGAGAGAAGCCAGTAGTTCCTCCTCGTCCGTTCAACGATGGCAAGATGGATAGCAAGACAACTTCTAAGCTTCTTGCTCCTCTTAACAAGAAGAGTTCTGGAACTAGCGGAGCCAAGCTTGTTGCTCCACTGTCTGGCAAAAGCCCTACGCAGAAAATCTTTAAGGATGTCCCTGTTGAGAAGCGTCTCTACACAGGCAGCAAGGCTCAGGATGCTTTGCGCGATGATAGAAACGCTGACCGCAAAAAGGGCCGCGAGGCTGATGCTCAGGACAGACTACGCGACGTCAAAAACGCCGAGCGCAAGTCTGGCGCATCTAGCGTTAAGCCAAAAGCAGGCGGTAAGGGCGGCTCTGGTTCTGGCAAGGCTTCAACTGGCGGAACCTTTACCAAGGATGGTCAGTACGTAATTCAGAAGGGCGACAACCTATGGGCTCTTGCTGAGAAGTACAAGCCTAAGGGTGAAACAACTGCCAGCTACTGGAACAAGGTTATGAAGGCTAACCCTAAGGGTAACTTCAAGTCTGGCAACCCTAGCCTCATCTACTCGGGTGAGAAGGTAAACCTTCCAGGTGTTACTGGTCCTGCAGCTCCGTCTAAGCCAAAATACGGCGATGACAACCGCGACAGCCTAAAGCCAAGACCTGCAACTCCTGGTAAACCTTCGAGCGATGAGCGTCGTGACAGTCTCAAGCCTAAGACAGGCAAGCCGTCAAGTGACGAACGCCGAGACAGCCTGAAGCCAAAGGATAAGCCAGCTGCTAAGCCTAGCAGTGACGAGCGTCGTGACAGTCTCAAGCCTCGACCTAAGCCAGACGCTAAGCCTAGCAGCGATGAACGTCGCGATAGCCTTAAGCCGAAGACAGGTAAGCCTAGCAGTGACGAGCGTCGCGACAACCTGAGACCAGAGCAGAAGCCATTCTTGGATAAGCCAGTCGAATCTGGTGTACCTAAGTCATTGCAGAAGCCAAAAGGCCCTGCCACTCCGCGTCAGGCTGATGGTCCTGCCAAGAGAACCACTAGCGACCCTAAAGACAAGGGTATGGCTCCTGGTAAACCAGCTGCAAAGCCTTTCCTAGACAAGCCAGTAAACTCTGGAGTCCCTAAGTCACTACAAAAGCCTAAGGGACCCGCTACGCCTCGCCAAGCCGATGGCCCAGCTAAGCGTACTACTAGCGACCCTAAGGATAAGGGCATTGCTCCAGGAAAGCCAAAGCCTAACCTAACCCCAGGGACCAAAGTAGGACCTTCTACCCTGCCGTCTAACCAGCCGCAGAAACAGCCAGGTGGTTCTCGTGTAGTTTCGAACAAGCCGTCAATTCCAGACAGCATCATCAAGCGTGGCAAGTCTGGCACCAAGAAGCGCAAATAGGCTTTAGCGGTCCAAAGTATACTAGTTATAAGCGTTTAAACAGAAGGCATAGCAAATGGCAGAAGCTCAGAAGGTTGCCCCTCAGCCTAAGGGTGGCACAGCGGTGACTCCCGCTACATCTGACGTACCTCCCCTGTACATGGCTATTGTGTCTCCTGATGACCCGACTGCTGTTATGCAGGTTGTCGCGCTAACTCCTGAGAGCACCACTTCTACAGCACCTACCACTTTTAAGCGTGTTGAAGGCAAGTGGGTTAAGGATGAGCAGATTCTTCGTGACCTAAAGTCTGCTACCCCTCCTCCTGTAGTCCCTCTAGATGCTACCGTTCTTGACGACGTTCTCAAGCAGACCGACAAAGTCAGCCCAGCTATTACTGCTTCTGGTCTAATTCCTATCTTCCGCCTTACTGACCTCGACGAAATCGTGGAGAAGGAAGAAGAGATTGGCGAGATAGACAGCCTGGTTGCTTCTATTTGGCAGCCAGGAAGCGAATACGTCGCAGATGAAGAAGACTACTTCTCTATGCTCTCTGCCGAAGACTACGCTTTGCTTGAGTCTGAAGGTCTCCTAGAAGACTTCTCTATTCAGGCTGCTGGCGGTATGGACCGCAACCGCGGTAACGCTGAAGAACTTCGCCGCTACTGGACTGTAGGTAAGGGTGCTGCCAAGATTCGCTGGGGAACTCCTGGTGACTGGACCCGCTGCGTCCGCCAACTTTCAAAGTACATGGGACCTCGTGCAAAGGGTTACTGCCAGCTCCGTCACAAGGAAGTTACTGGCGTCTACACTGGCAGCCGTTTCAACCCAGGCAACGAGAACTCGATGGACGAGATGTTTTCGAACCGAGTCATAGAGCAGGCGTTCTTGAACGCCAAGGCTAACGAGGCTCGTTCTCGTATGTCTTTAACTGCTGGTGCTACTCCTGCTGGCTATGGTTCTCAGTTCTCTATTCCTCTAGTTCTCCCTGAAGACCACGAGTCTGGTGATGGACGTAAGTTCAAGCCAAACTCGATTGAGATTAGAGAGCTTCCACTGCCTTTGCTTTGGCAGTACAAGACTGGAGACGGTCACACAGGTTCTGTAGTCGTTGGCCGTATCGACTACATGGAGAGAATTGATGGCGGTATTGGAAACGCATATGGTGTGTTTGACAATGGCCCTCACGGTAAAGAAGCTGAGCGTCTAGTTCGCAACGGATTCCTTCGTGGCGTATCTGCTGACCTCGACCAGTTTGAAGCAAAAGAAGACAAATCTGAAAACGGCTCGGATGAGCTTGGCGATGAGCTTGGCAAGAACAAACTCACCATCAACCACGCTCGCGTGATGGCCGTCACTATCGTACCTAAACCAGCCTTCCAAGAATGCATCATCATGCTAGTAGATGGCGAAGAAGAAGAGGAAGAAATGATTCCTGAAGATGGAATTTACGAGGAGACTATCGAGGCTCCAGAAGACAATGCAGCTGCTCTAGTTGCATCTGGCTTCTTGTCTGCTCCTATCCCTGCCGTCCCACCGCGTGACTGGTTCACCAATCCAGCATTGAGCAAGCCAACCCCACTAACTGTTACCGAAGACGGTCGTGTCTACGGTCACATTGCTGCATGGCACGTCAACCACATTGGACTACCTAACAACACCAAGCCACCTCGCTCACGCAGCAAGTACGCTTACTTCCACACTGGTCTAGTCCGCACCAACGATGGCAAAGATGTCCCAGTTGGTCAGCTAACTCTTGCTGGCGGTCACGCTTCGCTACACGCTAGCGCGGCTCAGGCGGCTAAGCACTACGACGACACCGCATCGGCTATCGCTGACGTCCACGCTGGCGAGGACCAGTACGGAATCTGGGTAGCAGGTTCGCTACGTCCAGAAGCTACCGAGGCTCAGATTCGTGCTCTACGCGCTTCGGCTCCTTCAGGTGACTGGCGTCCAGTTGGCGGCTCGCTTGAGCTTGTTGCTGTCTGCCAGGTCAACGTTCCAGGTTTCCCAATCGCTCGTGCTCTTATGGCTTCTGGTTCGGTAGTTGCTCTTGTAGCTGCTGGTGCTTTTGAGATGGCTATGATGCGCTACGACGCAGCTGGTCGCCTTTCGGCTAAGGCTGACGCTCTAAGTGCTCTAAGTGCTAGCGTCGACACACTTAACATCAAGGAGCGTATCGCTGCTCGCCGCATCGAGGCTGAGTTCGGTTACATCTCTCGTGACGAGCGTGAAAAGCTAGCCGCTAAGGGCGAGGCTCTTCCAGATGGTTCTTACCCAATCCGCGACGTTGAAGACCTGAAGAACGCCATCCAAGCTTACGGACGCTCGAACGAGTCAGACCGTGCCAAGGTCCGCAAGCACATCATGAAGCGTGCTAACTCGCTCAAGGTTCGTCACATGATTCCTGACGAGTGGAAGGACCTAGCTTCTAAGGAAGCTACCTTCGCCGTCGACTCGATGCGTGCAAAGATTGCTGCCCTAACTGCTGCAATTCCCCTACCTCCAGAGGTCAGAGAAGAAGACGTTAAGGCTGTAGCCGAGGCTAAGAAAGCTGCAGACGCAGAGCGCGAGCAAATTGAGGCCGAGATTGAAGCAAGCAAGAACGGTGACACCACCGTTGTTGACAAGTTTGGTCCAGGTGGACGTAGTGCAAAGTACGTCCCTGGTAAGACCCAGCCTCGTGACGCTGCTGGCAAGTTCCGTAAGGTTCTTGCTCGTCTAAAGCAGGACCTTGGTGTTGCTGGTCTTCAGAGTGTTCTGAAGGAAGTAGAGCAGGCCGAGAACCTAGAGTTTGCTGGTAACTACGCAGGTGCAGCTGAAGCAGCTGGAAACCTACTAAACACCATTGACCGTCTCGACTCAGGTGCTCTAGATGCGACTAAGCTCGAGAACGTAAGAAGCACTGCTGGTGAACTTGGAAAGGTGATTGCCAACCTACCGTTGCCATTCACCAACCAGGCCCAGAAGGTGCGCTTTTCAGATTTACCTCCAGCGTTGAGCAATCTTATCGACGATATGATTACCCGCGTTGAGGCAAAAATTGGCAAGGAAGATGCAGATATTGCAACCGCAGATTTGAAATCTTTCATGTCAGGTGGAGATGTATATAGCCAAGCTGAGATTTCATCAAAGATGGCTACATTGCTCCGACTCCTTACCTAAAAAGTAAGGTAAAATTAGTTATAGGTGGAGTGCCTCCACGCCCAGATGCGTGTTAGTCCCTCGGCCTGACTGTTCACCCGTAAGTGCAATCCCGCGCTTACTTTAATAACTGGCCTAAGGAGGTACAGTGGACCACATCAAGGCGCAGCTCGATACTATGGCTGAGCTCAGCGATGAACAACTCGCAGAGCTACAGGCAGCTATCGTAAGCGAATTTGAAGCGGTCGAAGGCGAAGAGCCTACTCCTGAAACAGTTGATGCCATGACGTCACTTGCTGACTCTCTTGACACAGTACGAGGTGAGCTTTCGCGCCGCGAGGTGCAGGCTGCCGAGCTAGCACAGGCCGCAGCCGACGCTACCGCACGTGTTAAGGGCACAGATGATGTCGAAACCGATGGAGAGGTTATGACCGACGATTCAGAAGAGATGGAGATGGAAGAAGTTCCAGCCGAAGTCCCTGCCGAAGAAGTTCCAGCCGAGGAGGCTCCTGTAGAGGAAGCTCCAGCCGAGGAAGTTCCTGCTGAAGAGGAAGAGGTCGAAGAGACCCCTGAGGACGAGGAAGAGGAAAAGAAGATGTCTTCTGAGTACGCTGCCGAGACCGAGGATGCATCAATTAACCAGGAGGAAGCTTCAGAGCTTTCTACCGAAGATGGAGTTCCTGCCGATGCAGAAGCTCCAGCCGAAGTTGCCGAGACAGTCGTAGAGGCTGTTGAAGGTGCAGAGGCATCGACCCAAGAAACATCTATTGAGCAAGACGCTCAGGAAGGGCAGGCACCCGTGACCGCCGCAGCAGAAGAGAGCTTCCAGGCTCCAGCTGACCGCCAGCCTGTAATCGAAGTTGTTGAGCACGCCAAGGTAGCTATTACCGCTGGCGCTGACATCCCAGGTTACACCGCTGGAACAGAAATCAAGGACATGTACGAGGTAGCTTCGGCTATGGAGAAGCGCATCCACTCGCTTCGTCGTGTCAACGGAGGAGACGGAGAGCAGCACATCGTTGCATCTGTTACCACCGCGTACCCAGAAGAGCGCGTTCTGACAACCGACGCAGAGTCGAACCAGCTGAAGATTAACGCAGTTGCAGGCCCTGAGGCACTTGTTGCTTCTGGTGGTCACGCTGCTCCATTCGAGGTTAAGTACGACATCTACAGCATCGGTTCGACCACCGTTCGCCCACTTCGCGACTCGCTTCCGAAGTTCCAGGCTGACCGTGGCGGTATCCGCTTCGTAACCCCACCTCAGTTCGCTGACGGTACCTACGCTGACGCTGTTGGTATCTGGACTGCTGCTAACGACTCGGCTGAGACCCCTTCGCCTTCGGCTAAGACCTCGCTGACCGTTTCGGCTGCTAACGAGCAGACTGTATCGACTGACGCTGTAACCTTGCAGCTACAGTTCGGTAACCTGATGACTCGTGCTTACCCAGAGCTGATTGCCCGTCACAACGAGCTAGCTCTTGTACAGCACGCTCGTGAGGCTGAGCAGAACATCGCAAGCAAGATTGGTAACGCTTCGACCGCTGTAACCACCACGTCGCTAATCGGTTTCGGCCGTGACTTCCTGGTTCAGATTCGTCGCGCTGCTGTTGCTTACCGTTCGCGTCACCGCATCGACCCTAAGACCCAGCTCAAGGCTATGATTCCTATGTGGGTCTACGACGCTATGGCTGCTGACCTAACCCTCAGCATGCCTGGTGACGGTACCCTTTCGGTCTCAGAAGGAGAAATCAACGGTTACCTTGCTAACAGCAACGTTACCCTGGTTGCTTCGCCTGACCTAACCCCGTTTGGTACTCAGAGCGCTTCGGCTCTTCTTGAGTGGCCAGACAGCTTCGTATGGTACCTATTCGCCGAGGGTTCGTTCCTCTTCCTAGACGGTGGAACTCTAGACCTAGGTATTATCCGCGACAGCACACTAGTCGGCACCAACGACTACAAGATGTTCGTTGAAACCTTCGAGAACGTTGCCTTTGTTGGTATCGAGTCTCTGAAGATTACATCGACCATCTCGGTCAACGGTGTAGCCGCTGCCCTACGCGACACCACTGGTGGCGCAACTGCAGCTGCAATCGAGTACTAAAAAAGATGTGGAGGGGGGTCTGGAAACGGACCCCCCAACACACAACAACAAACAGACTTTTAATTTAAGGATTTCAGATGGCTTTCCCAAATAACGGCGTTGTAGAGGCTCCCGCAATTGTGCCCTCCGCCTTTGGCCTACTCGCTGTAGTCAAGCCTGAAAATTCGGCCGATGAAGACCAGTGGGTGCGTGGCTTCTCTCAGGAATGGGAAACAACCCTTTACTCAGCAACTAACTGGGACGCCACTGACACCAGTGATGGTGAAGTAGTAGCTGCTGGTGTACCTACTTACTACACCGAAATCAAACCATTCTTCATTGAAGCAGAAGAGCTTCGCTCGACACTAGGCTTCATGGGTCTTGACCGTATCGCTCGCCTAAAGCGCCAGCTTGAGGGCGTTACTCAGCACGCTATGGAAGTTGAGCTTTGGGACGGCGCAGTCCGTAAGGCCGAATCTCACGCTAACCTGGCTCTTTCAGATGCTGCCGCTACAATTCTCAACTCTGGAACTGCACTCTCGCCTAAACGAGCACTTGCCCTTCTAGAGCACACAATTGGCCAGACATCTGACGGTGGCGAGCAGGGTGTAATTCACATGACTCGCGACGTTGCTGCTCTTCTTGCTAGCAACTCAAACATGCTTTTCCACGATGCTGGCAAAGACCACCTACAAACTATGGGTGGGACCCCAGTTATCGTGGGGTCTGGTTATACAGGTACTGGACCAGACGGTGCGACAGGTGCAACAGCAACTGCCACCAACAAATGGATTTACGCCACAGGCACTGTCCGCACATATGTGGGCGATGTAGATGTCGTAAACGACAACTTGGCACAAGCTTACGATGTGTCGGGAAACGCGAATGACATGAGGCTAAAAGCAATCCGCCCAGCTGCGGTTTACTTCGACACCTCGATACACCTAGCTGTTCGGGTCGACCTAACAGCCTAACAAACAACAAGATAACCAAGGAGAAATAGCTAAATGGCTACTCAAGAATATGCTGCTAGCATCCAGGGTGTGTCAATTCGTGTCACCCGCCTGGACGCCGCTGGTAACCTACTAACTGGTACTGGTGACTCGTACACCACATCAGCCTTTATGCGTGTTTCGTTCACCCCTGAATATGAAGAGGGCGACGAAATCGTTGAGAAGGGCGCAAACGGTGTGATTTGCGTCTCTTACAAGGCACCAGACACACTAAAGCGCATCACAATGGAGCTCGCTATCTGTGAGCCAGACCCAGAGCTTTCGGCCCTACTTTCGGGTGGTCTACTGCTTCGCAAGAACATCTCGAACGGTGGCGCGACAAACGTCAAGTCTATCGGTTGGGCTGCTCCTGGCGTTGGTGACGACCCAGCTGGTAACGGTGTTGCCATCGAAGCTTGGTCGCACGCCGTAGCAAACGGTAAGCGTGCTTCGGTTCTACCTTACTTCCACTGGGTATTCCCATACGTGAAGATGCGTCAGTCGGGTGACCGTGTTATTGAAAACGGTATGCTCGCCAATACATTTGAGGGTTACGGACTCGGAAACCCAGGTTTCGGTTCGGGTATCGACGGCCGCTGGGAGTTCCCAGTTGCTGCAGAGCGTCCATACGCTTATGCACGTACCTCGTGGGCTCCAACTGGTCTCTCTGGCTTCTACACCTGGTCTGACAACTCGACCAACCAGGTTGTATTCTCGGCTAGCGGTTCTGGTACCAAGAACAAGACCACAATCACCATTGCCAACGTTGCATCTGCTGATGCTCTTGCTAACAACATCACCATTGGCTTCTCAGCTGACCCAGCGCTTGAAGCTGGTGACACAATTAAGGTTAGCGGTATCGGTGTTGACTTCGACGGTACAGTTACTGTTGGTGCTACTTCAGGTAACACGATTACCTACACCTCGCCTACGGCTCAGACTTCGATTACAGTTCTTACCACGAACACTGCTTTGGTTACAAACACCACAGCTCGTATTCAGGTAATCAACTCTGGTACCGAGGTTCGCGTAGTTCCAGTACCGACTACTTCGCTAACTGACACTGTAACTGGCGAAGCGTACAACGTTCCTGGCAACTTGCTATACAACGCTGACAACGCAATCGACAACATCATCATCGCTAACGAGACTGGCACAACCAGCGCTAACTAGTGCATGACAACTCAGTGGGCGGTGTATCCAGTAAAATGGATATACCGCCCGCTTAGTTTCATAAAGATAAAGAAGGATTGAAATGGCAAATAATCTATGGATTCAGCCAGAAGACCTGGGCGAATACGCAAACACTGAGTTTGCCACAGAGGCCTGTGAGGTCGCTTCCTACCTTCTTTGGGCTATGTCTGGTCGCAAATACACAGGAATCACTACAGTAACCGAGCGTTACACCTGTGTGCTTCGCAACAACCGCATGGGCCCATCAACCAAGACCAACTCTCCAGTCCTATTCGGTGGAGACGTTTACAACATCCCGTCTGGTGACTATGACGAATACTCAGAACTCACCGCAGACGGCCTCTCCCCAGACGCACGTATTCGACTACGTGGTCGCCCTGTTACCAAAGTTATCGCTATGCGTAACAAGACTGGAAAGATTCTAGACCCTTCCAGCTACTACCTTGTAGACCACTCGACTATCCACGTTGCTGCTGGTACTCCTTGGACACCTTGTAATACAGAAATTACTTACGAGTACGGCACTCCAGTTCCAGTTGCTGGAAAGATGGCTGCTCGCACAATGGCTCTAGAGTTTGCAAAACTCTGGTCTGGTGACGATGACTGCGCCCTACCGCAGCGTATTACATCTATTTCTCGCCAGGGTGTTTCTTACACAATCCTCGACAACCAAGAGTTCATCGACGAACTTCGCACTGGTCTCTATGCAGTTGACTTGTTCCTTAAGACAGTCAACCCAGATAACGCTCGCCGCAAGGCTAAGGTCTTTACCCCTGACGTTCCTCGCGCCCGCCGCTACACAGCAAAGCCGCTCTACCTAACTGCTGATGCTGACTACGACCTAGTTGTGATTAGAGAGACTCCAGCAACCTGGACATCGGTCGGAACAGACGCTGACCTGACTGCTCTTGTTGATGAGTCTGGTTGGACTCCAGTAGTTACACTTCGTAACTATGGTTCGACCAAGTCTATTGATTTGGACTCGTCATCTATCAGCGTCAACCAGACCACCAACATCGTTACCTTTAGTGTTCCTTATGCCAAGGCTCAAACTGCTCTGGGTATGGTTGACCCTGGAACCTGGACTTTGTACGCCACCAAGACTATTGCTGGAGTAGAGACAGTAACCGAGCTTGCATCTGGCAACCTCACTATTCAAATGTATGGTTAGGAGAGACCATGGGTTATTTTGATATGAGCGGCGTCTCCGAAGACGCACTTCCACTTAAAAATCTGATGGACGGGGTTCTCGAGCGCGTCGAGGCTGTCTATCAGTCTTACAACGTTCCACTACCGAATCGCCGTTACTGGATGATTGGTGACCCAGCTCTGGACTGCGAGCAGGTTGTAGTTGCATTTGACCAGCTCTACCTAGGCCCTCCAGGTGATGAGATTGCTCAGCCTAACCGTTGCAACGTTCCTCGCAGCGTGACTTTCCGTATTCTAATCTCGCGCGAGATTGCAGTTGTTGGCGTTAATGGACGTCCACCTTCAGGCGACAAGATTCAGCAGACTTCTGTACTTCCTACTATCGACGCCTGGGTTCTGATGGAAACCGTGCGCGAGTTTGACATGTGGGATGAGACTGGCTACGGACTAGGCGTTGTGGCTACGCTACAAATCCAAGGTCCAGAAGGTGGATTCCAAACTGTAGGCCTTCAACTAACAATGGCGGTTCCATAATGGCTAGAGGCAGAATTGTCATCTATGACGCTAAACTCCATGCGTTTCTAAACACAAACAAGAGTGCTGATGCTAAGACTCTTTGGAAGTACCTGGAGAAGGGCAAGGTTGTCGCGCTTGAGAAGGCTAAGGCTCAGGTGGGTGTGAAGACTGGAGCACTCCAGAGAAGCATCAGTGCTTGGCATCTAGGCAACTCTACTGGCCAGTATGTTGGACTACGTGCTACTAGGCCGTATGCACTCATTCACCACCAAGGTTCTAAAAAACACATTATCGAGCCTAGGGGGACTAATCAGCTTATCTTTAGAGGTAGAAGCGGTGTAATTGCTACCTACCAAGTCAACCACCCTGGTACAAAGCCGAACAGATTCCTCAAAGACCAGATGCGTGAGTTCGGCAAGATTCGTTTTGGTAGATAGGTTTAGGCCCTAACTAGGCATTTCCAGGGCATAGTACAATAGACCTAGGTGCAAACGCACCTTTCCACGATGACTCTAAGAGAAAGATATCAACAAGATGGCAAGATTTAAAGATTTTGGCAAAGGCAAAGATGACGGCAGTCAGTCTAGCGAACCCCTAAAATTTGCTCTTCACGGTGAAGAGTTCGAATGCTACCCGCGCCTTCAGGGTAAGACCCTACTACAGTTCGTTGAGCAAGCAAATGCTGACGACGCTGCATCGTCGGCACGTGTTACCCGTACCTTCTTTGAAAAGGTTATGAGCAAGGAAACTTACGAGCGTTTTGACGCTATGCTCGAGGACCCAGAAAAGATTGTAACCGTTGAAGCACTAGGTGAAATCATTGGTTGGCTGCTAGAGGAGTATAGCAGCCGCCCAAATCAGCAGCCAGAGGTTTAGCACTCTGGGCGGTTGACCTCTGGCCGTATGTAAATGGAAAGGCATTAGTAAATGGCATCAAACTATTGGAGATGGAAGTCTCCGACATGCTCGATGTCATTCACTACTTCTATGAAGAAGACCTTAACTATGCTTCTGTCGAACAAGCTCAGATGGCTGAAGCCAGAAGAATCACTATGTTCAAGGAACTCTACAAAGAAGAGTATAGGTATGCGTCTAAGGCTACGGCAAATAAAACTGCTGCAGCTTTTGCCAATCAGTATGATTTTGACGACCCAGTGCCTTTCGACCCAACCAATGCTCCAACCAAACCATACATTCCGCCAACAGAAATGGACGCAGATGCTATGGACCCATTCGGTGGCGTGCTAGACGCGCCAGTCAACTATTAGAAACCAGTAAGGAGGTGAGGATATGGCTGTAGTCGGTCATGCCGAGATTATCGTCAAGGCTATCACCAAAGGCGTTAAAGACGACATTAAGCGTGGTCTTAGTGAAGCCTCTAAAGAGATAGAACAGACATCTGATGATGTCGGCAAAAAAATTAATAAAGGTCTGCGCAACGGCATGGGCGGGAATGACCCATTTAAGAAATGGGCCAAAGATGCTCAGCAGACTTCTAAGAAGTTCCATGAAGCTATTCGCAGTAGCTATAAGTGGCAGGCTGCTTCTGGTGTTCTTCTACAATCCATCATGGCTCTTGGTGGCGGTATCCTCGCCCTTGCTGGTAACATGGCTGGCGCAGCGGCGTCTGGTGCTGCCCTATTTGGAACGATGGTCCAGATTAAGGTTGCTGCTTTAGTAGGTAAACAGGCCTTCCATGGAATTATGGCTGCTGTTAAGCAGTCCGATAAAGCCAGCGGTGAAGCTGGTAAAACTCTTCGTGAACTGCGCGAAGAAATGCAGCAACTTGCATTTGCTGCCGAAGAAGCCGCCCTAGGTGAAGAGGGCGCGGCCATGAAGCTGGAGAAAGCTCGTGAGGCCCTCTCTAGAGTTCAGAACTTGCCACCAGACAACCGCGCTCGCCGCGAGGCAGAGCTGGCTTATAAACAAGCTGACTTGGCATATCGTCAAGCTAAGGACAAAGCAGCTGACCTTCAAGAGCAAATAGCTAACCCGCCTAAGAAAAAAGATAAGGCGGGAGACGACCCTTATAAAGACCTCACCGAAACTCAGAAGAAGTTTGCAATCTATCTTAAGAGCGTAATGCCTAAGATGAAGGAGTTGCGTGAGGCTGCCGCTTCTAGCTTCCTGCCAGAACTTACTAAGCAGATGCAGACTATGTTTAAGGGTGGCTTCTTCCAAATGCTCGTTAAGGGCTTTAGAGATGTCAGCAAGGGATTAGCCGAAGCAACTAGCGGTTTCGCTGGGACATTGTTTGACCCTAAAAACAAACAAAACATGGCTGAGCTGTTTAAGAACAGCGCGACCACGGTTGGAACTCTAGGCGGGACACTAGGTAAAGCTTTCGGCGGATTTATAACTTTGATGAGGGCTCTCCAGCCTCTTATTGGTAGATTTACGTTGTTCTTGGATTCCAAAGCGGATGCTTTTGGGAGCAACATGCAGAGCAACTTCTCGAACATAGTTGGCTTCTTTAAACAAGCTGGAGATGCAGCCGCAGGCTGGGGCGCAATTCTGGGCCGTCTTTTTGAGAAGTTTAAAGGCATGATTAAGGCCAACGTTGGTCCTGGCACTGGAGGTCAACTACTTCTTGACTTCTTTAACCAAGGGCAGACTGGTTTTAAGGGTATGGATGATGCAGCTGGTGAGTTCGCCCGCAAGCAGCACTTCCTAGCCGCGGCCACCAACCTGAAGGCAATGCTTGACAGCATCGGCAAGATTTTCGGGTTCCTATCTGATATTGGTACAGACCCTGCCGTTGCTTCGTTCTGGGATAAACTCTCTGAGCTTGAAGGTCCTCTAGGAGAAATATTTGAGTCAATCACTGGCTCGAGCGATGAGTTTGCCAATCTGATTGTGACTCTTGTTGAGATGATTGCCACATTTGCTGATGCTGGTCAGCTCAGGGCATTTATGACTCTTTGGTCTGGATTAGCAAAACTTGCAGGTGCAGTGTTTAGAACATTCCAACCACTCATGCAAGTTCTAGGACCACTGATTGGTGTTATCGGCGCGTTAATTGTAGCTAAGAAATCTTTGATATTTGTCACCAAAGTGCTTGGTGGTACTTTTATGTCTCTGGCTAAGATTGGCGGATGGCTGACTAGAGTTACTAAAGGCCTAATCCTAGCCAACCAAATGCAGATGGCTCAGGAAACCCTAAGTATGCGCCTCAAGCGTGCTTTAATTATGCTAACTACCGCTGAGGGCAGAGCAAAACTTAAGAGCGGTCTACAAACTATATTTACTGCTGGCGCATCTCAGAGGGCGGCTCAGGCTGATGCTCAGGCTGCTATCGCCAAGGCAGCTGCCACTGGAGCTACTGTAGCTCAGACTACAGTGACGACTGCAGCAATTGGCCCTACAATGGCTTTCTCCGCGGCAGTGAACTCGGCCATTTGGCCGCTTACTCTGATTGTTCTTGCTATCGCGGCAGTAATTGCAGTAGTTATTGCCTTGGTGTCTTGGTTCAACCAGATTAAAGCCGACAACGTCAAGAAGGCTCAGAAGGAGATGGACAAGAGCTTTGCTTCTACCCGAGGCAAAATCATTGGAGCAACGGATGCTCAAAAACAGTGGACTGCTGCTCTACTATCTGTCCGTGATGACCAGAAGAGCGGCATCGAGTCAATTAAGGATGTCGGTAAAGCTCTAGACGGCAGTGGAGATAAAACTAACAACGCCAAAGAAGCTATGAACGCTTACGCTGGCTCGCTTGCTAAGGTGTTTAAGAAGAGTCTCCCTGAAGGTCAACGCCAGTTCCGTAACATGGTTTATCAAGGCCGCATAAGCGAAAAAGCCACTCGGGACCTGATTCTTGCTAACGAAGACATGATTAAGTCTTTGGAGAAGCAAGCCAAGGCAATGGGTGACACCATTATGAACGCCGATGGTACAGTTAACGCTGTTAAAGCCGTTGACTATGCCATCGGTGAAGGAGCTGCTGCAGTTAGAAAAGCCACCATTGAGCAGCAAAAGTTTGCTGCAACTTATAAGAACGCTGTCAAAACATTTATTGACAACTCGGACGCTATTCAAAAAGCAACCAAAGACAACAAGTTTGACCTTGATGTCTATAAGAAAGAACTTGAAGGCCAGGCTAAAGCTCTAACCAATTGGCAAGCAAACATTTCTAAGCTAAACGCGACTATGACCAACAAGAAGGTTCTACAAAACCTTATTGGTCAGGGTGCTGCTGGTGCTAATCTTGTTAAATCTCTTGCCGAGGGTGGAACAGAGGCTATCCAGAAGTATGAATCAGCTTGGGCCGCTGCCGCGGAAGCTAAAGAAAACGCTAACCTATTTGCTGACGCTTACGGAAGCACTACCGCAGTTGAAAACATTGTTAAGTCTATCTACAAGACTTCCGACCGCCAGCTGAGCAGACTTCAGGAGGCAATTTCTAGCGGTGCTGGTGCTTTTGAAATTGCTGCTAAATTTGGAATTAGCGAAGAGCAGATTCTTGCAGAGCAGAAGAGAATTGCTTCTGCTGTTGACGAGGCTCAGACTGTTGATATCAAAGCTAGCTGGAACCAGGATAGCCTTGATGACGCTAAGAAGCAACTGGATGACCAC
>JACCDN010326884.1_pt1 | contig 36917 bp, 38 predicted proteins | sample 7441691 | NCBI WGS metagenome assembly JACCDN01 (sample SAMN15323439, study PRJNA562643) | freshwater metagenome | isolation source: river surface water | place: USA:Blue River Watershed | collected 2017-08-16
AATTACACTTGTCCGTTGTTTAAGCATCAATCATTTGGTTGTCCTGTCGATATGAATAAAAAGCCATTTGGATGTTTAGGATTATTGATGAAATTCCAGAGGAACTTTTTGAATGGATAAAACTTAAAGGGCAAATGGAAGATGAGTACGGTAATGGTGGAAATTTTGAATTTGGATCGCAATATCGGCAGAGACCAAGGTTCGAGCAACCAAAAGATTCCTATGATGAAGGAATTTATCAATATCAAGATGACTCGGATGTTGTCTACCAAATTAAAAGTGATCGTGCCTCAGTTGTAAAATCTAAATTTCCCAAAGGCACCAAGATTCGTCATGCACTCTATGGCGATGGAAAAGTAGAGGATACTGAAGGCAGCGGTAATGATGAGAAAGTGACCATTAAATTCTTAGATGGAAATCGCAAAAAATTCATGGTCAAGTTCGCCCCGCTAACAGAAATCTAATAAACTAATCATATACAAATATTTTAGGACAAAGTAATTTAGGCAAAAATTTTATGCTGGGGTGTTTTACTATGGATTTTTCATGGATCAATTTTACGAATCCTGTTTCCCTTTGGTGGATTTTCTTAGTTAGTGCCTCAATTATTAATATTATGCTTTGGAGTTGGACAAGACTCTATCTTTACAAAGATCAATCGATAAAAAATTTTAAATTCACTGAGTTTAAGAAAGAAAATCTTATATGGTTTTCTGCTCTTTATGTTTTTGGATGTGCCTACAGATCTTTTTTTGTGAAGGCCGATGTTCAACGTATTTGTGTCTTTGACACTTGGCTCTCGAGCGTATTTTTAGGGAGAACTGTCGCCACTGTTGCAGAGCTGGCCTTTGTTATTCAATGGGCAATCGTTCTAAAATATTTAGCCAATGTATTTGATGATAAAGTTGTCTTACGCATTTCAAAGCTAATCGTTCCACTGATAATAATAGCGGAATGTTTTTCTTGGTTTGCAGTTATTACTACAAACTATTTAGGTAATTCGATTGAAGAATCACTTTGGACAGTTACATATACTTTAATTCTGTTTGCATTCATTCAAATGCGTAAAAATTTTAAGGGTGCTTTTAAACGCGCTTTCGAGTTCGCAATTTTCTTCGATCTTCTTTATATCATTTTTATGATCACTGTTGATGTCAGAATGTACGTTACAAGACTGATGGAAGATCTACAGACAGGCAAAAGGCACTTTGGTATTGTCGAAGGTCTTATTGACTTAAATACCAGATGGGTGGTTACTCACGATATTGAAGTATGGAAAACTGAAATTCCATGGATGACCCTTTATTTTAGTTTTGCAGTTCTTGTGAGCATTTTGCTTTGTTATATACCGCTAGATCGTTGGCGAATTGAAAAATATATAGGTAGTAAAAATTAAGGCTTTACTATATGTCTAATTTGCACGACAATTTAGACACATGATTAAAAGAATTGCCAATATATCAAAATCACAAAGTTTTTTTCTTTTTGGAGCGAGAGGAACTGGCAAGTCTACGCTATTAAAGTCGCTTTTTAATTTCAATGACCCCAAGATACTTTATCTTGATCTTTTGGATCCTGCAGTCGAAAGAATTTTATCAGGTCATCCAGAAAGATTAATGGAAATGGTAGATGGTGCAAAATCAAAAATCGAATGGGTCGTTATTGATGAAATTCAAAAGCAACCAAAGCTTCTAGATGTTGCTCATAAAGTTATTTTTGAAAAAAGGATAAAATTTGCACTAACGGGCTCCTCTGCAAGGAAGCTAAAAAGAGACTCTGCAAACTTGCTAGCGGGAAGGGCTTTTAGTTTTTATCTTTATCCATTTTCTTTTATTGAGCTTGCTAATCAATTCAATTTGCATGAGGCACTATCGTTTGGTACTTTGCCGCATTTAAATAATTTTGAAGATTCTCAAGATAAAAAACGCTTCCTTCTATCTTATGTTCAAACATATATAAAAGAAGAAATTCTTGTTGAGCAATTAGTAAGAAATATAGATCCATTTCGAGCATTTTTAGAAGTTGCGGCCCAATCAAATACTGAAATTATAAATTACACTACCATAGCTAAGGAGGCAGGTACAAGTTCTAAAAACATAGAGCGGTACTTTGCAATTTTGGCAGATACATTAATTGGATATTTTTTAGAGCCATATTCAAAATCTGTAAGAGAAAGGCAGAGGCAGTCACCTAAGTTTTATTTTTTTGACTGTGGAGTTGTTCGAGCTATTTCTCAAGAAATTAATCAAGAATTACTTCCAGCAACTTTTGAGTATGGAAAATTATTTGAGCAAATGATCATAGGAGAATTTGTCCGCTTAAATAGTTATTACGAAAAAAATTGGAAATTTTCCTATTTAAGAACAGGTGCTGGTGTTGAGATAGATCTTATAATAGAAAAAAATAAAAAAGATATTATTTTAGTGGAAATAAAATCAGCTTCAATGATACATGATAATCATTTATCATCATTAAAAAATTTAGGTACTTCTTTTAAGAACGCAAAAAAATATTTACTCTGCACTGAGAAAATTTCAAGAGATGTTGGCGGTATTCGAATAATAGACTGGAAAAAGGGTATTGAAGAAATTTTTAATGAAAAATAAAGTAGTGATTATAGAAAATTTTAGTGAACATTCTTTGTGCTTTGGCATTTATGATGGTGAGACACCACAAAGTTGGATGGAAATTTAAAATAATAATCCTTTACAAGGATGTTCATGAAGTTAATTAGGAAAACTAAACGATTAACTGTTCGTCTTTTTGAACTTTCTGATTACGAAGCTTGGAAAGAAGGACATCTCTGCTCACAATCGAAAAAAAATCAATGCGATTAATAATCAATATGTTTTTGTTGTTGAAAGCGAAGATCAAATCGAAGGATATTTGCACTTCAATATTTTAGAATCAAAAAAAGATGCCTACGTTTACGGATTATATCTTTCAAAAAAAATTAAAGGCCTTGGTTTTGGAAAAAAATTAATAGATTTAATGTTTGAAATTTTAAAGAAAGAAAATATTCGAATAATTACACTGAATTCAACCCTAACAGCTCATAAATTTTATAAGAAAGTTGGTTTTAGTGATTCCGGTCCTATCGAATCAGTGAATATTAACAACACACCGATCAGATCAATACCCATGTTCATGTATATTTGTTTTGGATAAGGTAGTTCTATGAAAAGAAGTCTCTGGCCAATACAACGGTTAGACCGATTAATTATTCCATATCGAAGCTAAAACCAAACCAAGCTAAGTACCTTAAATCACACAGTGGTGCATAAAAATCGATTCAATTAATCGTTATAACCTAATATTGTAATATAGATCTTCGCTTTATCCTTATGAGATCAATCTTGAATGTATCGGTATTGAACATAAGGAGTATTTAATGAATAGCTTTAACCAAATAGAAAATTTCTCAGGATCAGAAAGTTCACCAGGATATTTAATTGGTCAACAATGGTTGAACTATCACCATTTGTATTACTTTTGGGTTGTTGCTCGCGAAGGGACGATGACAAAAGCCGCAGAAAAACTTCGCTTATCGCAATCGACTTTAAGTGAACAAATTAAACTTTTAGAAGAGTCGCTTGGGACATTACTTTTTGATCGTGTAAAAAGATCGCTAGTGTTAACGGAGTCGGGAAGACTTAGTTACGAGTACTGTGAAAAGATTTTTTCAACAGGTGCAGAGCTTTATCAGTTGCTGCAATCAAAAGGTGGGGAACTTGAAAATCAATTAATCAGAGTTGGCTCATTGAACTCAATTTCTAAAAATCTACAGATTAGATTTTTAACTCCATTTTTATCAAATCCCAATTTGCAGTTTGTAGTTGTGGAGGGATCGCTTTCGTATTTAACAGAAAAGCTTCGCAACCATCAGCTCGATATTATTTTATCAAACTTCCCAGCAAGAACCGATATCGATCGTGATTTATTTAATCATACCATTGGGGAAATGGGAGTTGTGGCGATGGGGGCACCGGATTTAGTAAGGGATGAAGCGAATATTTTTGAAATGTTAAAAAAATATCCGGTTTTTATTCCAACATTTGACTCTGAAATTAGGCCGGGTCTAGATCGCTGGTTTAAGCAAAACGATATTAAGCCCCATATTAAAGGCGAAATCGAAGATATGGGACTTATGCGTTTGATTGCTCTTTCTGGACAAGGAATTGTTTTAGCGCCAGAACTAGTTGCCATTGATGAAATTAAAAATGGCACTTTAAAGGCATTTTATCGCTTTCAAGAAATGAAAGAGTACTACTACGCAATTACACCTGATCGTAAATTTAAAAACACAATAGTTGAGGAAATGAGTAAAATACTCATTAAGTAAACTACAAGATTTCATTGGGGAGAATGAACTAGATTTTAGTTGATAGAGACTAAGATTTAGTTAATAATTCTCCTCATGCTTGAATCAATTTTAGGTAATAAATCGGCCACAAAAGTCATGCACTACTTGTATAAGAATGGTGAAGTGCATGCATCACAGATTGCAAATCACTACCATACGGCCCTCGATCCAATCAAAAAGCAATTAGAGAAATTTCACAAAAAAAATATCTTAGAATCTAGGATCGTGGGAAGAATGCGCCTCTATCGTTTTAATAAGACACATCCTTTCCACAATGCCTTAATGGAACTTGTGAATATCTCGCTAAAATATTCTGAAATTAATAATAAAAATAATTCCTCAAAAAAATTTGAAGAGGAAAAAACAATGAGCGTTTATGAGCAATAAAAAATTGAAAATTTTAGGACTAGTTTTTGTTCTTTTTGTGATTCTTTTGGGTGGGGCAATTTATTATGCTTCTACAAAATTGACACCGGAAGAGATCAAGAAGATTGCGATTACTGAAACAGAAAAAGTTTTTCCAGGTGCTGTTGTTAAATTAGATGATATTAAAGTTTCCATGGGATTAAATTTTAAAATTCTTTTGGCGAATTATCAAATTGCTCTTAAAGACAAACCGGAAAGTAATGAACTTTTAAAAGTTGGAGAGTTACAAGTTAAAATTCCTTTCTGGGCCATCTTAACAGGAGGAGGAATTGTTGAAATTAAACTAGATTCTCCACAAATTAAGTATCAAGAGATGGATGAAACAAATAACTGGTCGAAGGCCCTTGGTTCAAAGTCTGAAGAAGAGAAAAAAGAAGACGCGGCTAAAGAAGAAAATAACAAAGATGCAGAAAAAGTTAATGTAGGTTTTTTAGCAAAAAGCAAAGTTAACATTCGTTTAACGAATATTGCTATTAATTATCAATTAAAAAGTAATTCAAAAGGAAATGTTGCTGTTTCAAAATTGGTGATTAATGGATTAAATGTTGAATCACCAACGGCTTTTGAGCTAGCTTCAAATGTATCAACTATAAATGAGTCAAACCAAGAAACGTCATTTGATCTTCTGGTCATTGGACAAATTCACTTAGATGAATATTTGAAGTCAGGAAATATTCCACTTGATTCAGTGATTAAAATAAATCAGTTTTCAAAAGAAGGAATGAATTTTAAGGTTCCAGAAATTACAACGAATTTAAATGTCGTGATGAAAAAAGCAGGAATGATTGAAGGGAAGTTTGAAACTAGTTTTGAGTCACAAAATAAAATTTCAGCATCTTTTTTCTTGGATAAAAAAATTCAACTAAAAGATCTACTTGTGGATATTAATATGAAAGATATCCATACAATTTTAGGACTTGATAATTCAATTGATATGAATAAGGCCCATTTCAGTGCCAAGGGAAATGTGGAAATCGGAGCTGATAAAAAAATTCAAGCAGCACTGAGTTTCGATTTAAATCCAGGTATTGTAACTAGCAAAGAAGGCGTGACCATTGTTACAACTGCAAATGGAGAATATAAAGAGAGTGCTTATAGTGCCAAAATTCAGAATAAAGTTTTAGATGGTACGGCAAATATAAGTGTAAATGGAAAACTTGATTTAAGTGAAAAGTTTGATCTTAAAACAATGCCAACAATTGATGTAAAGGTATATGCAAATGGTATCAAGCTCACAGAAAAATTTATTCAGAATAAACTTTGGGGTGATAAAAAAATCGAAGAAGCAAAACAAGAAGAAGCAAAGGCTAAAGAAATAGAAAATGCCAAGAATATCTCTGAGGGTGGAAATGTTAATGTTGGCAAGGATGTTCCGCCGCCAACGCTTCCATCGACAGTTGTTCAAATTGATTGGAGTGCAATTAATGTTGGTGGACAAGATTTTAGTGGAAAGGGCAAAATTGCTATTAATCAAAACTCCGTAGCAATCGATAATTTAGGTTTTAAATTTGGAAAAGGAACTGGAAAGCTTTCTCAGGTCGCAACGTTAAATAAAAATTCTAATGATTCAAAATTTAATTTTGAAATAGCTAATCTCAACTTAGAGAGTTTTAAAGCTTTCCTTCCTCCTTTTGTTGAAAATTTTAGAGGTGATTTCACTGGGAAAGTACATGGAACAGCTTCAATGTCTAAAAAGGGATTGCCTCCTCAATATGATGTAAACGCTGATCTAAGTGTGAAAAAAGGTGAGATTAAAAAATTAAATATTACAGATTATGTAAATCCAGTTCTTACCGGACTTCCAGTGGTGAAAGAGTTTTATAAAGGTGATAAAGAGCTTAAAATCAATGGAGATTTTGAAACCCTTACGCTTACCGGAAAGTTTGACCATAAGAATTATGCGATTTCGAAGTTTAGTTTCATCGGTATTGGAAATAAAGTTGAAATTAATGGCAGTGGAAATATTTCACCAATTTCTACGGGAAATTCATTAATGGAAGTTAATTTCACTGATAACTCAGAGAAGATTGGACCTGTTCTACAAAAAAACACAGGATCAAAAATCCTACCTTTAAGACTATCGGGACTTGGTTTTTCACTTAAGCCGGAAGTTTCGTACACGGTTTCTAAACTAGCAAAAGGTGCCTTTAAAGCAAAAGAAGAAAAGGTGAAAGAAGTTATTAAAGACAAATTAAATGATGTTCTTAAATCAGACGACGCTAAGAAAAAAGTAAATAATTTACTAAAAGGGCTTTTTAAATGAGTACTATTTTAAAACCATTAATTTTTGAAAAAGAAACACTTTCATTTTTAGATCAAAGACTTCTTCCTCTTGAAGAAGAATATATGGTCGCAAAAAATCCAGAAGATTGCTTTATTGCCATCAGAGACATGGTTGTACGAGGTGCACCTCTTATTGGGTTTGTGGGAATTTGGGGAATGGCAATGTTTGCTAAAAACAATCCAAAAGCAACTATTGAACAATTCGTTAGGTGTGCTGAATACTTAAAATCCGCACGTCCAACGGCCGTGAATCTTGCTTATGAAGTTGATCGTTGCCTCGCGATGCTTACTGATCGCAAGCACTTAACGGAAGCATTTGAACTCTTTAAAGATTTTGCACTTGGGGAAATGAATCGCCTGCATGAGAAAAATTTAACGATGGCAAAAATTGCAGAAGCAGATTTAGTTAAACGTTATGGAGAACGTCCACTACGTTTAATGACAATATGTAATACCGGCGTGCTTGCCTGTGGAGTTATTGGAACAGCGCTTGGAGTTGTTTCTAATCTACATTCAAAAAAGAAAGTACAAAAAGTTTTTGCCTGCGAAACAAGACCATATTTACAAGGGTTGCGTTTAACAAGTTTTGAAATGTTTAAAGAAGGAATTCCTCACGATGTTATCGTTGAAGGAGCTATGTCATATATTTTAAAAAATGAAAAAATTGATGCTATTTACGTTGGCGCAGATCGTATTGTTGCTAACGGTGATACCGCTAATAAAATTGGAACATCGACTTTAAGTATTGTTGCCAAGAGGTATGGAGTCCCATTTTATGTAGTGGCACCAATTTCGAGTTTTGATTTATCCAAAAAACATGGAACTGAAATACATATTGAAATGCGACCAAAGGATGAAATTACAGAAATTAAAGGGGTGAAAATTGCTCATCCAGAAATTACTGTAAGGAATCCAAGTTTTGATGTGACCGATCACGAATTCATTACCGGAATTATTTGTGAAAAAGGATTTATTGATCCCTCGATAGCAGGCGAAGTTAAGCGAGTTGTCGAATCGTAGGGGATGGGAATGAAACGAGCAACAATCGATATTGGTTCAAACTCAATTCTGCTTTTGGCCGGAGAGTATGCACCTAACAAAATTAGCGAAACACTTAACGAGTCGCGCATTACCAGTTTAGGGAAAAATCTGGACTTAAATAAAAGATTTGAGACTGAATCGATGGAAAATTCTTTTCAAGCATTAAAAGAATATGCCGAACTACTTATAAGAAATAATTTCGATGTTAAAGAAACAATCGTGACAGCAACCGAAGCATCTCGAGTAGCGACTAATGCTAAAGAATTTTTTGCTAAAATCAAAAGTGAATTAGGGTTTACGATTACAACGATTAATGCCAAAGGTGAGGCCCATTATACAGCACTAGGAGTCCTCTCAACGCTCATAAATGATAAAGATCCTGAGTGTGTTATTATGGATATTGGGGGAGCAAGCACTGAGCTGATGCGAATTCAAAAAAGCCCTTATCAACTATTAAAAACGATCAGTATGCCCATTGGGTCTGTGCGAGCAACAGATTGGATTGCAAATAATCAAATTGATACTAAATTTCTTGAAATTGAAAATAATTTTCCCATGAATGAATATACCGTTGATACGCTAGTGTGTGTGGCAGGAAGTATGACAGCACTAGGAGCAGTTTATTTAAAGCAAAGAGAATTTAACGCCGATTCATTAGAAGGACTGTGTGTAAAAAAAATAGATTTCATTAATTTTTTAGAAGAGTTAGAAAAATCGAATCCAGAAGAGTTGCTCCGGGAATTTCCATTTTTAGGAAAGAGAGTGAAGTCAATTCGCGGAGGAGTCTTTGTTGTGAAGTCGATTGTCTCACGTGTTTGCCAAAAAGAAATTTTAATATCTACTAGAGGTTTAAGATACGGAACTTTTATCGAAGGAAAAATTGATGGGAACTACACTAATTAATGCTAGAGACAATGCGACCTTTTTTAAAAAAGGCACAGTTGTTTTCACTGAAGGAAAACCCGTAAAATCTCTCTATTTAGTTAAGACGGGAACTGTACGCTTGTTGAAATATAAAAATAGTAAGCTGATTTCTGTTGGTATTTGTCGTGATAAAGATATTTTAAATGAGGTTTCAGTTTTATCTAAGAGTAATCATCTCTTTACGGCCATTACAGAGACAGATACAGAACTTGTCTTAGTTGATGCAAAAGATATTTCTCAATATTTAGCGAACTCGCCAAAGTGGGTTGAGGGAATTTTTGAAACGCTCTGTGAAAGATTATTGGCGGTTCAAGATGTTATTGAAGAACACCAGATGGTAAATCCTCTAGAAGACCCTAGTTTAAAACTGACAAAAGAGCAGGAGAGTCTATACTCAAAGCTTATCAATGATTTTTTACATCAGAATTAGATTTATTTTTTTAAGCGACTAAGAATTTCAATGATTTTATTTTGAGCACGTTTAGTGTCACGCTTTTCCGTTGGGAAATTTGTTGTCATAACTCGGTATGCCTCTTCTGCATATACGCGATCTGCAAGCGATAAAAGACGTCTTTGGAAACTTCTTTCCACATCTTTCAATGCCATTCCAACAATCGGAGCGGAGACATATCTGAAAATATTTTTTAATTCTTGATCTGAAAGTGAATTGATGTCAGAGAAAGTATAACTGTGTTGACTTAATTCTTCGGCCAATTGTGGATTTCTAAGTTTAATATTTTTTAAAAGCTTTGCTCTTTCTTCTCGAGGCATATGTTGTAGCATCTCGATGATTTGAGCTTTTCCATTTAAAAATACTGATGCTTGAGATGAATCCATTTATTATCCTTCTTTATTAATTCTTTTTCTAATTAAGTAGTTTTCCACTTGTTTTTTTCACGCATAAATTTTTGACGAGCACCATCTAATGTTTTTTTATGCGATTCTACCATTTCATTTATTTCGTTTTGCTGAGATGTTCTTACCTCAACTTTTTGATCTTCATGAACTTTTTTTAAGCTAGCAAGTTCTTGCTCCATTCTTTGATTTTCTTCAGCAACACTTTTCATTTGGCGGTCTCTAATTTCCACTAATTTCTGTTCCGTCTCATTTTTCATATTAGAGATTTTTGTTTCGTATTCGTCTTTAATTCTTTTAAGCTCAGCTTCACTAGTCTTAGATTCGTTATCCATAGCTTGCGCATTAGTCGCGCGAAGTTTTTTGATATCTTCATTATATCGTTTGGTTTCAGCTTCGATAAATTTTTGTGCTTTTAAATCACTTACCGCTGCACTAGTCATTCATTGCCTTCTTTTTTATTTTTTGCAAACCAATGAGGCCCGCTTTAAAATAATAATACCGTATTCTTAGAGAAAATTTGGAGGAGGAAAATATGTCCCTTAACCTTAATGAAAAAATTTATTTAGTTAATGGAAAACGCACACCATTTGGAAAATTTGGTGGAAGCTTGAAAGATATTACTCCAGTTGATTTGGCCGTTATCGCAGGTAAATCGCTGATTTCTGAATTAAAAATTTCTCCAGAATTAATTGATCAAGTGATACTAGGCAATGTTGTCCCATCTTCAACTGATACCATGTATGGAGGGAGACATTTGGCCTTAAAGCTTGGATGTCGGCAAGAAACTCCAGGTATCGTGATCAACAGGCTTTGCGGATCAGGAATTCAAGCATTATTAGATGCTGCTCGATTAATTAAAGCAGGCGAAGCACATTGCGTGCTTGCTGGCGGAGCTGAAAATATGTCAATGGTTCCACACCTTACTTATGGTGGACGATTTGGAACAAAGTACGGCGCACTTAAAAATGTCGATATGCTTTTAGAGGCATTAACTGATCAATATGCAGGATCTCCAATGGGAATGACAGCAGAAAAATTATCAGAGCAATTTGCAGTTAACCGCGAAGCTTGTGATATTTATTCTTATGAAAGTCATCAAAAAGCAGAAAAAGCATATAAAGAAAATAAGCTTCAAGGGGAAATTGCTTCAGTTGTTTTGAAAAAAACAACGGTTAATAAAGATGAACATTTAAGAAGTGAAAGTACGATCGCAGAAATGAATGGCCTCAAACCTTCTTTTAAGGAAGGCGGAGTCGTTACTCCAGCAACAGCTTCAGGAATTGTCGATGGTGCAAGTGTGGCGCTTGTTGCTTCAGAATCATTTATAAAGAAGCACGGACTTACTCCTATCGCTGAAATTAAAGATGGTTTTGTGATAGGAGTTGATCCCACAATTATGGGCATTGGCCCAAGTCCTGCGATCAAAAAAATCTTAGAAAAAAATAATCTTGAAATGAATGACATTGATTTATTTGAAATTAATGAAGCATTTGCAGGACAAACACTTTCTTGTATGAAAGATCTTTCGATGCCCAAAGAAAAATTAAATATCTGGGGGGGCGCGATTGCCCTTGGCCACCCGCTGGCCGCGAGTGGAACAAGAATCAGCGTGACACTTGCACGTCAATTGCAAGATCAAAAATTAAAAAGAGGTATAGCTTCTGCTTGTATTGGTGGCGGTCAAGGAATTGCAATAATGCTTGAGCGAGTTTAATGTGACAAAAGTAATAAATGTTACCAAGGATGATTTAGCAAATTTCAGAGAATGGTTGAATTTGAATCTTGATGGTTTGACTTGGCAAGGCCGATTCAAAAAGGAATTTGAAAGTTTTTGGGCAACATTTTTTGCGAGCGATTTGAATTTAAGTGAATACTTCAAGCGCTTTGAGTATTGCCGCTACGAAACTAAAATCGGATCTTTAAGTTCTTGGTTTTTGTGGCTTCGTGATAAGTTCATTAGCTACTTATTTATTTACAAAAATTTCTCAATATTGGAACTTTCAAAAGACTCTGGACTTGAGCTTAATCATGTCGCAACAATTCTAAGAAATTTTTTCGTCGATGAATTCCCGCATTTAGAAGCACCAATTTCTAATTTATTTCTAGTAGGAAATATTGCAAGCCCTAATGCGACTTTAACATTTTCAACTTTGCTTGAATCGATTCCTGTCCATGCGCCGGCAAGTGGAACAAATGATGAGGAAATTATGCCATCAATGGAAATAACACTTTTTGAAGAGTGGGCGCCATTTCTTCGAAAAATGAAAATTGATTTCTATCGAAAGCAATATGATATTGCGAAAATTCAAGAGAAAGCGAATTTTTTGAATCAATTAAAAATCCTTCAACAAGTTATTGTTTTATTTTTTATTTTTGCTGTATCAATTTATACGATACGTTCGGTAAATATTTTCTACGAAAAATTTTTGGCCAATAAAGTTAGCATTTATGAACCACAATTTAATTGGGTTGATAAAAGTTTTCTTTTTAAAGCAAAAGATTCTAAACCGCAGGCAGAATTTAAACTAAATTATAATGAGATTAAAGACCTCACTAAAGGCGATCAAATTACAGAATTCTTTGACCCTGAAGCGTATTCAGAGGAGTCGGAAGTTACATTAACGTCACTTGATTCTATTCCTAAAGATATTGAGGATGCGGATGCTGAAACTTCTGAGTATCAAGAAAAATCAAGTGGCGCCAACGGCTATCGAGAGACTCGTGGTGGAAATGCAAAAGTATACCGAATCATGATGACTTCGAGTAATACCTTTACTTCAAAAGATAAAATCAGCGAGCTCTTAAAAAAATATGAAACAACACAAGTTGATAATGTAAAACCAGGAACCGAAGTTCCCGGAGGTGTTTACTATAATGTTTTTGTGCCAAGAAAAGATTTAAAAGAGTTCGTCGGTGAAGTGACGAAGGTTGATTATTCAAAAATCTATGAAAACACCACGACGGTATCGAAAAATCCGCCAGGGAAAACGCGTGTTTTTATTTGGGTGAAAAAAATATAAACTTAGTTGCTAAACATTGCTTGTAACCGTTTCTGAAGTAGGGCCAATTCAATATCTGAAACCTTTCCCATTTTTTCTAAAAATCTTTCTTTTGAAACGGAGCGGATATGTTCAATACAGGCTTGCCCGGTTTTGTCTTTTAATTTCACTTCAACCCGAGTCGGCCAATCTTTTATTTGTGTGGTCATTGGTACGACAATAATTGTCGAGAGAGCTTTGTTCATTGAGTTTGGACTTACAATAATGCAAGGACGAACACCATCTTGTTCACTACCATTTACAGGGTAGAGTTTTATCTTCCAAATTTCACCATTTTGGTACATCGTCACTTTCCTCTAGATCAGCTTCTAACCAATCACTGTCTTCTTGCGATAACTCATTTCCATCTTTAAATTTCCATTCGGAATGATGAGGTAGAGGAGACTCGAGCAATATTTTTTTATTTGAAATTTTCGTTAATTCCAAAATATCCCCCTCTCTAAGTTCTAACTCTTCTTGAATCTCTTTTGGTAAGAGCACTCCAAGTGAGTTTCCAACTTTTCTAATTTTTAGAGATGTCATAAAGCCTCCTGCTGCAATTATAACATAAGTTATAACATCGCTCAATGTCCTGATATTACAAATGTTTAAGAGTCAGCAAAGCAAAATATACAGAGAGGGCATGTAAAATTTATATGTAGCAGGCGATTGCAGCACTTTGTTTACACAGTTGCACCATCTTGCTGCAAACTTGTGTTAGAGTGCCTGCATGGAAACAAATACAACATTTTACATTAATAAAATAAGAGAAGACCTCTCACAAAAACAAAGAGTGAATCCTCAATATTCACTAAGGGCCTATGCAAAATTTTTAGGAATGCATTCGGCAACTTTAAGCCAAGTGTTGAACGGAAAAAGAGCACTGCCATTAAAAAATGCTCAAAACATTGTGAGCAAACTTAACCTTGGCCCAAAAGAGCGCACTCTTTTTTTAGAGAGTTTATATAATACGAAAACGAGTCTTGATGACATAAAAGTAAGTCTTGAAGATGACCGTTTCATGATTGATGAGTCGTATGCCAAAGTTATTGCCGAGTGGGAACACTACGCAGTTTTAACTTTATTTGATGTTACAAATTTTACGGCCGAGACGAGTGAAATTTCTGAGCGTTTAGGAATTACAAAGGTGAGAGCAGAAGTTGTTTTAAATAATTTACTGACTTGTGAGCTTATTAAAAAAAATAATGATGGAATTTTTGTTAAGACTCATTCAAGAGTGAGAACAACAGAAGATGTTACTTCACAAGCTTTAAAAAATTCGCATTTAGAAACCCTAGAGATGGGAAAAAATAAACTGGAAGAAATTGACGTAGCTTTAAGAGATTTTTCCGCGATGACGATCGCCATGGACATTGAGAAGCTACCGGAAGTCAAAACCATTATTAGAGAGTTCAGACAGAAAATGACTGCACTGCTTAGAGATGGGGATAAAACGGATGTTTACCAGGTAGCAATTCAACTTTATCCATTAACAAAAACTTTAAAGCATTAGGAGCTATTTATGAAAAATTTATTAATTATGGGAATGGTTTTATTAAGTACGGCAGTGTTTGCAGGAAATGAAAAAGGAAATGGCGGAGGAATTCACTTATGTGAAGGACAAACGACTCATGAGTTTTACGATATTTATGAAGCGCAAGCTCGTTATGGTTATAAAATTATAGATAGAAAATTATCAATGGACGGCTATATTCAATTTGCGCTTAATAAAATTACTAAAACCAATCCTTACATTGGAAGAAAAGTAAAAGAGCAATTAGATTATTTAAAAGATGGTCATATGATCATTCGTCCCAAAGCAAAACTAACACCAGTTGGTGATGCAAACATTTTAGTTACGGATGAAGGTTGTACATATAAGCAATTAGCAAATTGGGATGAAGTATCTGGAAATCTTATAGCAAAAAAAGAATATTATGATTCTATGGATGCTTTAAACAAAGCTGCGTTTCGCATTCACGAGACTTTATATAAGGTAGGAAGAGATTTAGATCTATTAGAAAAAGATAAAGATGGCAATTCAACGTCAGATGATGTGCGTAGAATGGTAGGTGAGATTTTTTCTACAAACGAAACACTTGGTACTTTTTGGAAATATAACCTTGATAAATTAATTGAAGAGGCAAATGAAAGATTGAAAAGCTTTGGATCACCAAAAGAAAAACTTGATTTAAGCTTGAAAGAATTAAAAGAATTTAATGTCGATTTGAATAATGTAAACTATTGCGGAAATATTGAATTTTTTGGTGCCATTCGCAGGGCTATTGAGGCATCAATCGGATATCAAGTAGCACTAGAATTTATAATTCGTGATACTTTAAGCTATGCTGTAAGATCAGAGTTCCAAAATACTTATTATATCGTAAATGATATGCAAAAAAAACTTGATAACGAATTTTACTTAGCTGGTAAAAATTGCTCTAGATAAAAGCACATCTGGCCATCTGAAAATTCGATAAGCCCTTTAAGCTTACGCAGTAACAGATGGCTTTTTTAATTGGGAATTTTCCTATTGATTTATCAAATGAACGATAAAAAGAGTTTAAATTCCCCTGCAAATATAAGTCATTGAAAATACATTGGGCCAATTTCCAAAAAGCCATAGTTACCCATGATTTTTTATGTTATCATTAAAATATCATGGATAATAAAAGATATGAAACTTCTAAAATTAAGTCACTTCTCGCAATGTTTCCTGCCGTGGCAGTTCTAGGTCCAAGGCAATGTGGGAAATCGACTTTAGTAAAAAGCTTAGAGGGAAATTGGAAGTATTACGATTTAGAAAATCCAGAAGACTATCACTTAATAACAAAAGATCCAGCTACATTTTTTCAAATTAATCCTGATAACGTGATAATCGATGAAGCTCAACAATTTCCTGAACTATTTAAAGTCTTACGTGGTGTAATCGATTCTAATCGCTCACAAAAAGGGAGATTCATATTAACTGGCTCTAGTTCACCAGAGATCGTTAATGGGCTTACTGAAAGTTTGGCAGGTAGAATTGCTACTGTTGAACTCTGGCCCTTTAAGGCCAGCGAGTATATTGGAACTGAAGTATCCCCAATTTATGAACTAATTACTAATAAAGTTACTGACTGCAGAGAATTTTTAAACCTAAAACCAACAGTTACTTTGAAACAAAGCTTAGATGTATGGTTTAGAGGTGGATTTCCAGAACCATTAATAGAGAACGATGAACTCTTTCATAAACAATGGATGGAAAATTACATTTCTAATTATGTAAGCCGTGACATTCGAGGACTTTTTCCCAAACTTAATATTCATAATTTTAAAAGATTCTTAGCGCTTCTTGCCCAGTTCTCAGGGCATCAATTAAATATGAGTGAAATGGCAAGATCTCTAGAGGTAAATAGTAATACGATAAAAGATTATCTAGACATTATTCACCAAACTTTTATTTGGAGAAATTTGGATTCATTTGAAAAAAATACTTTAAAGAAAACACAAAAAGCTAAAAAAGGTTTTTTCAGAGATCAGGGAATATTAAATTATTTTCTAAAAATTAAAACGCTTGATGATCTATTAATTCACCCTGTAGCTGGGTTTTCGTTTGAAAGTTATGCAATAGAAGAAATAGTTCGTGGTATGCAAACGACAATGGAAACACAATTAGAATATAGTTATTATCGCACAATAGATAAATCTGAAGTGGATTTAATTATTGATGGCCCTTTTGGAATAATTCCAATCGAAATTAAATTAAGTTCTGTTACAAGCAAGAAAAGTTTATGGGGATTGGAAAATTTTATTCATGATATGAATTTAAACTATGGGATTGTAGTTAATAATGGAAAAAGACCTGAAATGATTTCAGAAAAAATTATTCAAATTCCAATAAATTATTTTTGACCTACTAAACTGAAATTTATTCGACATTCCATTTGTTATTCTTTAAATCAAAAGACCATTTATGTTTTGATATCTCCCCAGCTCCCAGAAACACTAGCGGAAAATCTGCTTTCTTTGATCGCATCAGTGAAAAATCTGCTTCCACTACTAAGATATTTTTAAAATGTACGTGTCCGACGTTTATTGAATCTAATCTGAATAAGCGAATTGGTTTTGAATTCCCAAGTGCATCTTTACCTGGGATTTCTTCTAGAAAAATTGCCTTATGACCTAATTTTTCAATAATAGTTTTGTCGATAGCAGTATAATTAGCGCCAGTATCAAAAGCAGCGGTAACAGCTTCATTTTCAACAGTAACAGGTAGGATGATAATTTTATTAGGAATGAGATCGTACATTTTTGCAATATTAAATTGGCCCAAATATATTTTTTTTTCCACAAAATTAATCATGAAAGTGGTACCTTGGAATAAATCTAAACCAGCTACACAATCTTTTTGCCCCTTGATCTTTTCGCGCAGATAAAATGGAATTTTTTGTAAATTAATATTTCCTAATTGTATGTTTGCGACCTCTACTTTTGTCTGAGTTTCAGTATTGCCAAAAGTACTTACGACTTTACCCCCTTCTAGGGGTAATAAGTGCGAGAACATGTTTTTTGCTAAAGATGAGGTGGTTGCGCCTGTGTCCCAAAAACATTCAGCCTTTTTATTTTCTATTAATATAGAGAAAAAAAATTGATTTTTATCTTCATTAAAATCAATACTAGAGCTTGGGGAATTTTTTGAGATTGTAGAACATCCCAATAGAATATTTAATATAAGTAACGTAAAAATTTTCATTTAAGCCTCGATGTAATTAAAAATTTATATCAAAACCTTGGATTCTTTATCAAAACCTTGGATTCTTTATCAAAACCTTGTAAAAATTTCATGTACACGCCCTCTGATACACTTTATTTACACCTGTGTACACTGTGTATCAAAATTCATGCTATACCTATGGCATGGAAACAAAACAAAGCTATTATTTATCAAAAATTAAAGAAGAATTTTCGCGTAAGCAAAAAGCTAATGAGCATTACTCTCTTCGGGCCTATGCACGTGATTTAGGCGTTCATCCTTCGACTTTAAGTCAAGTGATGAAAGGAAACCGCCCGCTTCCTTTAAAAGATACAGAAAGTGTGGTGAAGAATTTAAAACTTGGCCCCAAAGATCGTACACTTTTTATGGAGAGTTTATATCGCAGAAAAACTTCTATCGACGATATTGAAATTAGTCCATTAGATGATCGTTTTATGTTGGATGAATCTTATTACAAAGCACTTGCCGAGTGGGAACATTTTGCAGTTTTAGAGCTTTATGATGTTGTAGATTTTGATCCAAGCATTAATGGTATTGCTAGAAAATTAAAAATTACACCCAACCGTGCAGAAGTGGTGGTGAATAATTTATTAACCTGCGGGCTTTTAAAAACGAGTGATGATGGGAAATTAGTGCGCACTCATACGTCGGTTAAAACAACTGAAGATGTGAAAAGCCAAGCGATTATTGAATCACATAAAGAAACCCTACAAATGGGAATGAATAAATTAGAAGAAATTGAAGTTGAGTTTAGAGATTTCTCTTCGACGACGGTCGCGATTGATCTTGAAAAGTTAACGGAGGCAAAGACCATTATTAGAGAGTTCAGACAGAAGATGTCTGCATTGCTTAGAGATGGCCATAAGACGGATTTGTATCAACTTGCCATACAATTTTTTCCCCTAACTGATTCTAAAAATGATTTAAATTAAGAGGAGAGTTTATGAAATTATTATTAAGTTTGATGTTGTTAATGAATTTTAATACGTCGGCAGTAGAAAGAGCGAAAGCCGGTCAAGACAAAGGCAATGGTGGAAGTGGGAAAGAAGCATTGTTGGTTGCTCAGCAAGCTCAGATAGAAAATGTAGCGCAAAAAATCAGATCATTTTTTTTGAAAAATGAGTCTACTCTAAAACCAGTTTTTAAAGAAATTGCTATACAGAAACTTCTTAAAAAAATTAAAGAAAGTGACATTCGAGTCGTTGATGAAGATAAACTTATTGATAGGCACGGAATAAGTAGAACTTGTCTTAATTTTGTTGGTTCATCTTTAATTGAGTGTAAATCTTCAGGAATTGCAAAATTATTTGATCAACCAGCAGCTTTTTTCGTTTTAGTTCTTCATGAATATTTAGGACTAATTGGAGTAGAAGAAACTGCACCTAATAATCCTACATATATTGATGGCTACAAGATATCTAAAAAAATTGCTCCTTATGTTTCGAAAGTTAGCAATTATGATTTATCCATTTTAGAAGTAATTAATACTGAAAACAGTACTACGCCGTCAGGCTTAACAGATTTCTCAAACATTTCTTCGAGCAATTACTTAAAAGTAAAATCAAATTTTGATAGAGCTCAAATTGTTGATGAAAACGATTTTAATTCAGCTCGTTTTTCGGGAAGATGCTTGTTTCGTTTTTCAGAAACATTTGAACATGATCCAATTCCTTCACTGTTAATTCTGCAAAAATCAGCGAATGAAATAAGTGACCCTGTTTTTGGCAAAGAAACGCAATTAGAAATGCAGGTCTTTGATTTAGGAAACGAAAAGAGTAATTATTTTGATTTATTTACGAGCATGATGGTTGATCAATTAATTGAAGATCATGTTAAGTGGTATAAAATGAATTTTTTAAAAGTATTCTTTGAACAAAGTGCTGCTGTTGTTAAATATAACAATAACCCAGCTAAAAAAACAGTAATGGTAATAAGAAAGCTTGATGGTGTTTACTATGTAGAGAAACCTACTTCAGGTTATGTTTGTTATTATTTTAAAAAAGTAAATTAATAAAAAATGGAGTGATTCATGAAAAAAATAATTTTATCAATACTGTTAATGTTTGTGGGTTTAACTTTTGCAAATGATTCAGTACAATCAACTCAAGAGCAAGCTTTAAAAATTGCTAATAAATTTCAAATTCTTTTTACTAGTCCAAAAGTGAATGGAGTTGGAGTTACATTATGCAATAAGATGGGGGGCAAACAAAGCGATTTTAACAAGCGAAGTGTCATATGTGTACTAATCACAGTAGACGATGAGGATTCAGCAAACTCATTTGAACAGCTCTATCCACTAGGTACAAAAGTAGAAGGTTTTTTTATCACTGTAAATGTTCAAGAAAGGCTTAAGCTTTAATTCACATCTGGCCATCTGGAATTTCGTACAGCCCTTTAAGCTTGCGAAGTAATAGATGGCTTTTACCTAAGTAGTACCACTGTCTAAAAAATCCAATGGCCATCGCAGCGAAAAATCCTAACACTACACCAGAGTGAGTTGTTTTTTGAACTAGGCCTGTATCGTGAGCACCACCTAATAAAAAAGCAATCATTCCTAAGATCAACATTAAAATGGTCCAAGGAATTGTTTGTCTTTTCGATCGATCGGCTTCTTCGACAAATTTTTTCGTTTTTTCGATATATGGAGTTAGGTCGCTTGGTGGATTATCAAAAAGTTCATTTAAGTTTGTTCCCGATGTCACGATTGCATAAACATTATTTGTTAAACGCGAGACTCCGATGAAATAAAACATCACAAATGCCTGCGCAAAAATAGTGTAAATAAATGCTGGGATCGCAATTTGAATATGACTCATTGGGTAGCTAATCCAGCGCATGGCCAATAGTGCAGTGAAAATAATTCCTAGAAACATGAGAAGAATAAGTGCTCTGAGTAAATGCGCCATTGTTTGTCCTATTTAAGTCCATTTAATTAAATTGTCAGTTCTACTTCGATTTGTTACATATCATTCCTGAAATTATTCATAAACATTAATCTTTAATTGATAAAGGTTTTCTTACATGGAAGAAAACAAAACAGGGGTAAACCCTGCATCTACTTCTAACAAAAAAATCTTAGAGAACCCTTTCGTTGGATCTTTGGTTGTTCCTATTGCCATTGTCTTAGTTGGCGCACTTATTATTTTTGGTGTAACAAAAATGTTAAGTTCTGAGCGTTCATACCGAGACTTAGTTCAGGAGCTACAATCAAAAACTTTTGGGAATAAGTGGATTGCCGCTTACGAACTTTCTAAGAAAATTGCAGCATCGCAAATTCCAACAGAAGACATTCCTTATGTAGTAAAAGTTTTAGGTGAGACTTACTACGAATCACAACAAGATCCACGCACTCGTGATTTCGTCATCGTGGCTCTCGGAGTTCTTAAGTCAGAATTAGGATTGCCAATTATTTATGATGGGCTAAAAGATAGCGAAGCAAATGTGAAGTATCATGCAGTCATCGCACTTGCGAATATGCCAAAAGAAATGAAGGTCGAGTGGGATTTACTTGCATCTTTTTTAAATAGCGAAGATCCAGGTCTTCGCCAAGTCAGCATTCTTGCACTGTCAACTCATCGCATTCAAAAATTCGAATCAGAGATTCTTGGAAAGCTCTCTGATGAAAATGCTTTAGTGAAATTCACAGCAGCAACAGGACTTATCAATTTTAAAAATATGAAATCTATTGATGCGCTAAAAGAGATTTTAGCAATGAAAGAGCCAGAGAGCGCAACTAAAACAAATTCATTTGGCTTAGATGCAAATCAAGTTGGCACTCTAAAAATTTCAGTTATAGACGCACTGATGAAAAATGAATGGAGAGAATTAAATTCTATACTAGAGAGTGCAGTAAACGCAGAGCCAAATCAACAGGTTGCGTTAAGAATGAAAGAAGCTTTAAATAAGTTGAAAAATTAAACGATTATGCGCATAATCAGAGATACAAACTAACGAAACTAAACAGCGTAACTTTCTCTTTGAAGGTTATGTTTTTGTGCTTTAAAGGTCTATATGAGTGAAGAAGTAAAAACAAATTTAAATCGTCGCGAATTTTTCAACTACGTTACTGTTGGTTGGGTTGCTTTCACTGCTGGTGTTGGAGGTCTTCTAACTCTTGCATTTCGTTTCTCATATCCAAACGTAAATTTTGATCCAGAAATGGAATTTACTGCAGGTCTACCTAGTGAATACGCAACTGGTGTAGATGAGCGTTGGAAAACTATGTACGGAGTGTGGATGGTGAAACAAGAAGGAAGACTTGTTGCTTTATCAAATATCTGTACTCATCTTGGTTGTATTCCTTCATGGCTTCCGGCCGAATCAAAATTCAAATGTCCATGTCACGGTTCTGGTTATTACATGAGTGGTGTAAACTTTGAAGGTCCAGCACCAAGACCACTTGAAAGATATAAAATTTCTCTTTTACCAGATGGAAAAATTAAAGTTGATAAAACGAAAGTTTTCCGTTGGGAAAAAGGCGAATGGGACAATCCAGAAGCATATTTAACAGTTTAATATTTTTTAAAAAAGGTTGTAGCAATGTCAGGCAAAGGTTTAGCAGACAAAGTACGCGAAACACAGGTATGGAAATCCATTTTTAGACATGGTCCTCCAACAAATGCTCGTAACAGAGCAGCTGTTATCGCTGGTAACGTTTTTTTACATCTTCACCCAATCAAGCTTAAAAAATCCGGAGTTCAACTTGGATATACTTGGTGTATGGGTGGGCTTACGTTTTTTATTTTCTTAGCGCTTACTGTAACGGGACTATTGTTAATGTTCTATTACAGACCAACAGCTGAGTATGCATTCAACGACATCATCGCACTTCGTGAGCACGTACCTCTAGGTATCATGAGAGAGATTCATCGTTGGGGAGCGCACGCGATGGTAATCACTGTTTGGTTACACATGTTCCGTGTATTCATGACTGGTTCATATAAACCACCTCGCGAATTTAACTGGGGTATCGGTGTTGTACTTCTTATTTTAACACTTCTTCTATCGTTCACAGGATATCTTCTTCCTTGGGATCAGCTAGCTATTTGGGCGATTACTGTAGGATCGAACATGGCGAAAGCTACTCCATTTGCTGGTCACGGAGGGCCTGGAGCAATGCTTGCTCAGATCGGAGACTTCGTCATGGTTTCTGATAAAAACGACGTTCGTTTCCAGTTGCTTGGTGGACGTTTCGTAGGAGAGCCAGCACTGCTTAGATTTTACATTCTTCACTGTGTATTCATTCCGCTTGTTGTTGGTGTTCTTATTGCGGTTCATTTCTGGCGTGTAAGAAAAGACGGTGGGATCTCGGCTCCATTATAGGAATTTAAGGAAGAAAGACTATGCTTAGAGAATTAGTAAATAAAATATCAGATCCAATTTATTCATTTCCATTGGTAACATTAATGTTCTATTGGATGATGAAATATTACAGAACGATTGGAACAATTAAGTTTGGTAAATGGGCGTTAGGTGTATCTGTTGTTATCTCTGCTTGGTTTATGGCAGATCACAATTTTTACCTCATTATTAAAACTCCGGATAACGTACCCATCGGTATCCTTCTCGTTCTAGTTGGGTTCTTCACTTGGTTCACTATTTATAAAGCAGCTGAAAACGATGCACGAATTGAGCAAGGCTTAGGTCCAATCGAAGCAACTCCAGAAAACAGAGAAAAAGTTTGGTCATGGCCGAACTTAGTTTATACAGAATTGTTTGCAATCATCGCATGTACAGCTTTCTTAGTTGTGTGGGCGATTGTTTTCAAAGCTCCACTTGAAGAGCCAGCCAACCCTACTTGGGCACCAAACCCAGCAAAGGCACCTTGGTACTTCTTAGGTCTTCAAGAAATGTTAGTTTACTTCGACCCTTGGATGGCCGGAGTTGTTCTTCCAGGTATTATCGTTGTTGGTCTAATGGCCATTCCGTATATTGATACCAATCCAAAAGGAAATGGGTATTACACTTTTTCTGAAAGAAAAATGGCTATTGGACTTTTCCTATATGGATGGTTAGTTCTTTGGGTATTTCTCATTATCATTGGGGTATTCATGAGAGGTCCGAATTGGACGTTCTATGGACCATTTGAGTTTTGGGATTTTCACAAGGTTGTTGCTGATTATAACGTTAACTTATCAGAAATTATTTGGATTAAAATGTTAAACGTTGGTCTTCCAAAGAACCTCGTTGTGAGAGAGATTTTCGGTATTATTGTGTCGTTCATTTATATTGGTTACCTACCGGTTTATATCGCAAAAGCAACTCAGATTGGACGTAAGTTTATCGATGAATTAGGGATCATTAGATATTACATTCTAATTTTCTTATTTCTTACAATGATGAGCCTACCAATCAAGATGGTTCTTCGTTGGTTATTCAGCTTGAAGTACATCGTAGCGTTACCAGAGTGGGAATTAAACCTCTAATTAAAAATCAAAACGAAAAGAATATTTAAAGAGATAAAGGATTTAATTATATGAGCGATAACGAAAACAACAAAGAACCAGGAATGGCATATAGCATGCCTAAACTGCATAAGGTCATGGCGATCTTATCAGTGTTGTTTTTTATTACTGTTGTTTGGGTTTTCATGGATGACTATGTTAGGCCATGGAAAGCTATTCAAGTTGAGTCGATTCGAATTAAGCGTCGTCATACTGAAGAGCAGTTAAAAGCAGCAGCAAAAGAGATTGATAAAATTAAACTTGAGGAATTAAATGCAGAGCTTGCAAAAGGGCATGAGATTGTAGCTTCAAGAAATAAAGAAATTGCTGAAGTTGAAAAAGGCTTAGCTCAAGTAAAAAAAGATCTAAAGGCCCAAACGATTGTCAATGGGGTAATGAACGCAAAAGTAACCGAAATGAACTTCAAGTATGAGTCAGCTGAAGCGCATGGCTACACAAAAGTTGCAGAGAAAAATAAAGAAAAACTTCTAGAGCTTAAGCAAGCTTTCAATGACAATAAGGACAAATACAAAACTTTCCAAGATACAGAAAAAGCTCTTCAAGCAAAAATGACAGAGCTTAAAGCAGAAGTTTTAAATGCAGAGAAATCAATTAAGGATATTACAAGTAAGCTTGAATTATTAGAGCAAGCAAAGAAACAAACTGACTTCGGAATTGTTTTTGCAATTAGAAATTTACCATTCTTAGACTTTCTAGATCCAACAATTAAAATTCGTCAGATCGTTGTTAATAACGTTACCGACGATAGATATTTCAAACAAGTTCCAAAAGTTGATCGTTGTATTACTTGTCACACATTCATTGATCAACCTGGGTACGAAAAAGAAAAAAATCCATTCAAAGCCCACCCAAATCTGGAATTAATGGTTGGTATTGAGTCTAAGCACCCAATGAAACAAATTGGATGTACTTCATGTCATGGTGGTGAAGGGCATAGGGTAAATGATTTTAACTCAGCAGCGCACATGCCAAAAGACGATGCTCAAAAAGCAGAGTGGCAGGAAAAATATGGATGGCATGAACCACATAAAGTTCCTGAGCAAATGTTAAAAGTTAATCAAACAGAAGCTTCGTGTGTGAAATGTCACCAGAATGTTGACCTTATTAAAGGTGCAACTGTTCTTAACGAAGGAAGAAGAAAAATTGAAAAATACGGTTGTTATGCTTGTCACAAAATCGCAGGATGGGAGCATAAGAGAAAGCCAGGTCCTTCACTTCTTAAGATTGCAGGAAAAGTAGAAAAAGAATGGTTTAAAGCTTGGGTTTGGTCTCCAAAATCAATCAACGCTCATACAAAAATGCCAAGCTTCTTCATGCAGTCAAACAATTCGAAAAAGGAATTCGTAGAAAAGAACTTAGCTGAAGTAAATGCAATTGCAGAATATATTTATGCTAAATCTAAAAACTATGAGCCATTCCAAAAGTATACTGGTGGAAATGCAGAGAAAGGTAAGCAGTTAATTTCGGAAATCGGATGTCTTGCTTGTCACGGTGTTGAAGGCTTAGAAGATCAGTCGAAAAAAGTTGGAGCATACGCAGGTCCTTATTTAAGCGGAATTGGTTCAAAGGTATCACCTGATTGGCTTGTTTCATGGTTAAAGAAACCATGGCATTTCCAAGAAGATACAATCATGCCTTCGCTTCGTTTAACTGATACTGAAACAAACGATATCACTTCTTATTTGATGACTCTAAAGAATAAGAAAGTTGATGGATTAAAATTTGCGGCATTCGATAAAAAAGTAAGAGACGAAATACTTGTAGATTACTTAGCTTCTTTTGATACGATTGAAGTTGCTAAATCCAAAGTTGCAGCAATGTCAGATGAAGACAAAACAATGGACCTAGGAAAACGTTCAGTTGGTAAATACGGATGTTACTCGTGCCATAATATTGAAGGATTTGATGGATATGCTCCTATCGGACCAGAGCTTACGAAGGTTGGATCGAAGCCAATCGCACAGTTCGGTTACGGTATTCAGCATGATGTTCCAGCGCAAAGAGATGCATGGATTACGGCCCATCTTCAAAACCCAAAACGTTGGGATATTGGTATCCAAAAAGATTTTAAAGATTTATTAAAAATGCCAAACTTCTACATGTCTAAGAAAGATGCAGAAGATATTACAACTGCGCTTCTAGGCCAAGTATCAAACCAAATTCCACTTGCGGGAATGAAGCGTTATGATGCTGGAGAGGCAATGTATAACGATGCAATGAAAGTTGCTGGAAATTTAAACTGTGTTGGCTGTCACCAGATTGATGGATTGCGTGGAGATCTTCTAAAAATGTTCGAAGAAGATATCAACCAAGGTCCACCAAGATTAGTTAACCAAGGTCACCGTGTTCAAACTGACTGGTTCTACAATTTCTTAGGAAATGTTCAGCCGATCAGACCATGGGTAAAAGTAAGAATGCCAACATTCAATTTAACTCTTGAGCAAAAGAACAAGTTGGTAGGTGGTTTCCAGGCCGGGGCACATCAAGGAACATTCGAAGAAGTTAATGATGAAGTTGTTTGGGGACCAGGAGAGCGCGAAGAAGCAGTGAAATTATTCAATGCTTATAACTGTGTTTCATGTCATGCAGGTGGGTTTAACAACGGTGAGCAATTAGCACCAAATCTTCATAATGCAGGAAAACGACTAAGACCTTCTTGGATTAGATTATGGCTAAGGGATCCTCAAAAAATTATGCCAGGAACTTCAATGCCAACATTCTTTACAGAAGACGGTAAAGGTATCGAAGAAGGTTACTTTGGTGGAGACGCTGAAAAACAAATTAATGCATTAACAAAATACATAATTGAATTAGGTAAAAAGTAATTAAGGAGAGAATATGGGATCACACGCTCATACTCATGATGGACCAGTAGAATATAAGGACGAACAATTCGGAAAAGCGAGTCCAGGTAAAATTGGAATGTGGCTATTTCTTGGAACGGATGCACTTTCGTTTTCAGGATTTTTAATTGCCTACGCGGTATTACGTGCAAGTGATCCGGCTTGGCCAGATCCAGTAAAAGCATTAGGTGGGGTTGAGCTTTCGGGCTTCATGACATTCCTTCTAATTTGTTCTTCAGTATCAATGGTTCTTGCAATCGATGCATGTAAACACAAAGATAGAAAAGGAATGTTAAACTGGCTTCTTGCTACAATTATTGGTGGAGCAACATTCCTAGGTCTTCAGATGTACGAGTACACACATCTAGTTCATGACATGGGAATGACTTTTAGTACATATGCACATGGATCAAATTTATTTGCTTCAACATTCTTTTCAATTACAGGTTTCCACGGACTTCACGTTTTATCAGGGGTTATTTACTTAACAGTAATGTATGTTCTTGCATATCGTGGTGATTTCGATAATGGTGATTACAATATGCTTGAGATTGCTGGATTATTCTGGCACTTTGTCGATCTGGTTTGGATTCTCGTTTTCACATTTGTCTATTTATTATAAAAATGAAAAAACTTTTACCGATTCTATTTCTAAGTATCTCTGGGCAAGCACTAGCTTGCCCTACTTGTATGAGTGATCCTGAATCGAGCAAGGTTTATTTAATTGTCATCTGGACTTTCATCGGCCTAATTTACGTACCAATGTTTTTTATCTTCAAAGCATTTATCAAAAATAGAAATATTAACAAAACAAATGAAAACTAATCAAAAAGCCTATACAGTCATCGGCCTATTAAGCTTAGTTATTTTCATCTTTTTAGTTTGGCTTATTTATTTTAAGCCAATTCCAGAAACGTCACTTGGTGGAATAGAGTATCTTCCATTTTTGAACGCCTTGTTAAATACCATTACATCAATCTTTTTAGTGACAGGGTTTATTGCGGTTAAAAATAAAAAAATTGAATTGCATAAAAAACTGATGGCATGTGCGACGTTAACTTCAGCACTTTTCTTGATTTCGTATATCACTTATCACCATTTTCATGGCGATACAAAATTTCAAGGTATTGGTGGAATTCGCTATATCTACTTTTTTATTTTAATCACTCATATCTTATTGTCGATCGTACAAGTTCCATTAATTCTAACGACCCTTTTTCATGCGGCCAAAAAGAATTGGCAGGCCCATAAGAAAATAGCAAAAATTACTTTTCCCATCTGGCTTTATGTTTCTGTGACTGGAGTTCTGGTCTTTGTTTTTTTACAGATTTTTTAATGCACTTAAATCAAAATCTACTGTCTGATAGAGACCAAATCCAAACCTAAGTCTTGATCCTCGATAATCTGTGATAATATTTTGTGCTTTTAATTTTTGATGAATATCGCGTGCGTGCTCTGGACTCGGTAGTGCAAAAGTAAAAAAATGTCCGTGATAATTATAATCGACAGCTAAAATATTTTTCTCTGTTAAGTAATGATGATCTTGTTTTGTAAGCTCAGCGAGAAAAGATTTCTGGAGAGTTTGAACGTATTCGTGAATTTTTTTACTATCTAAACCCAGGCCCATAAAAAGTTTAAAAGCAGCATTCAGGCGATAAAGCGCAGAAAAATCCATGGTTGATCCCGCAAATCTTAGAGCAGAGTCGGGATAAAAAACAGTTTTATCATGCTCGCCAATCTTTTCTAATTCTGAAAACCATCCAGTATATTCAGGACGAAATTTTTTTGTGGCATATTCCGGAACATACATAAAGCAGCAACCTTCTCCGCCTTGAGCATATTTGTAAGAGCCAGCAATGAAAAAAATACGATCTTCAATTGCACTTAAATCGAGGGGGAGAGCCATGAAGGCATGATAACCATCAATGATGATCATGGTATCGTCGTTTTTTACCGCCCGAACAATCTCATTTAAATCTTTGATGGCCATACCTGAATTAAAAAACACACTGCTTAAAAAAATCATATCGTAGTGCGATTTTTTAATTTGTGAAATAAATCTCTCTGTAAAATTATCAAAAGGCTGAGTTGATATAAAATCGCACTCAAATAGCTCGCTTTCAATAAGGCGATTAACTTGCCTGTCAAAACTGTGAAATTCAGAGTCAGTGGTTAATATTTTATTTTTTTTAGATCGATCTAATGAACTTAATAATCGATAAACAAATTCGTGAGTGTTCGGGGCAAAAACAATATTAGAAGGATTGGAAAGTTTTAATTCACGAGCAATATGACTTTGAGCTTGCGGAATTTTATGAGTAAAAAAAAATTCCCATTTATCGTCCACATATTTTGCCGAATCATCCCAGTATTCTAAAACGGCATTTCTTGTAACGTCTGGCCAGTAATGATGGCTGTGGCAAGCAAAGTGCTGAATGTGAGAGTTGTATTTTAAAAATTCAGAATAATGTTTTTGAAACATAGAACAAACCTATATTTTTTTAAAATTTAAAATTTCTTTCACATTTGCTGGAAGTTCCGGAAGATAAGAGCGTGCGATGATAAAAGTTGAAAGATTAAAAAGGTCCAAATAGATTTTATTATTGTCAGCAGCATTTTTTAGATACAAATGTCCAGATGATCCACCTGTTCCGATTTTATTTCCTAGCATTCTTTGGGCCAAAAGGGCATGACGATATCTCCAATGCGTGAAGTTCTCATCAATGGTCATAAGATTATTTAAAATTTCAAACGGCTGATTCAAGAGAGGCTCATTGCGATAGAGTAAAATAAACAAAGCATTGAGAAGTGATTTTTGTGAGAGTCTTCTTTTTTTATCTTGAACGAATACTAAATGTTTCTTCTCGTCGAATAACGTTTCAAAAGTTGCTCGAGTATTTTGCAAATTCATCATCTGCATGTTTTTTTCTTTTTCACTTAAAGACGCGAGATTTTGTTTAAGCGTCTCTTCATCACCTGCGAGCATTTTTTCGACGCTCGTCCGATACTCTGACCAAAAATTAAATCCCTCAAAATTTGTTAGGGGTAATCTTTCAAGCCATATTTCAATTAGTGCAAAAAGCGAAGGCGTGCTTTCGACTTTTTCGATATGTTCGCGATCTTTAATTGAAAGTCTGCCAGTGAAGAATTCGCGATCGACATTAAAACGCTCTTTAGTATTTAATCCCAGTTTAATTTCGATTTCGCGAAACTGTACACTTTGAAATCCGCTTGCAGGAATAAGTAGATCTCTAAATTCTAAAAAATCCATAGGAGTCATTGTTTCTAAAATATTGAGATGAGGAACAAGCAGGGTTTGAATTTCAATAATTCTTTTTAAGCGTTGATTGATCACTCCAAGTTTTTGATCTGGAAGATAACTTTCAGAAAAATCAGAAATCATCGAATCAAGTTCATGTATAATTTGTTTAAACCAAAGCTCAAATGCTTGATGGACGATAATAAATAACATTTCGTCATGCGATTCTGGTTGAGTGCTGGTTTGATGCTTGCGACTTAATGGTTTTTGCGAATCAAGGAGCTTTGGTAATTCTAGGTAATCACTATAGTAAACCGGACCCTTATTTTTATGCATTGACCAAACTCCTGAAGACATTCTCTAGATAAAATATTTGCTCAAAAATATTCTAATATACTCCTCAAAGACTTGAAAGTTTTATGGCCAAAGATTCGGTAATCTTATATAAGAAAGTTCAAACTTACATTGGAAATTAAGCTTACGGCGGCGATGTCTTTATGGCGGCAAAAAAGCTATCACTAGCGACTATTATTATAACATTTACCCTATTACTTTTAGGTGCTCTTGTTCATAATACAGAGTCAAGTCTTGCGTGTCCTGATTGGCCTTTATGTTACGGACAAGTTTTTCCTGTAATGGAAGGTGGCGTTTTAATCGAGCACTCACACCGTTTACTTGCGAGTCTTGTGGGTTTTCTTTGCATTCTGCAAGTAGTTTTCACATTCAAAACTCGCACAAGATCTGGTGCAGATAAACACATTTATAAAACAGCAATTCTTGCACTCATTCTCGTCATTGCCCAAGGTGTGCTGGGGGGAATTACGGTAATCTATCGTTTGCCAACGATCGTTTCGACAACTCACTTGGCGTTATCGTTATTTTTCTTTTCAACAATTGTTTACTTAAATCACAAACAATCGGTTCGTTTTGGTGGATTTAAGCTTTCAGAAGAAGCACAAAAAATTTTCAAAAAAAATTGGTCGCCTTCAAGTAGACATTTTCTATTATTGGCTGGAACATTTTTATACCTACAAATTATCTTAGGTGCTTTCATGCGCCATTCGGGGGCAGGTGTAGCCTGTGGATTAGGCCATGCTCAATCATTGATGTGCTTAGATATTTCAACGTGGACCCACACATTCTGGCCTAGTCTTGGTCAGGCACAATTACATATGGTTCATCGTTTATTTGCACTCGTTGTTTTCACTCTAATTACAGTTTCAAGTTCACGTATTTTTAAATTTTTAAATACTAATGAACCTTTGAAAAAATATAAATGGCTCGCAATCCTTCCAATCGTGATTACACTGTTTCAAATAATCATCGGTGTTTTAACGGTGGCTTATCATATTTCGGTAATTCCAACGACTCTACACTTAGCGGGAGCGGCACTGGCACTGCTTGCTGTTTGGAAATTAAATTTAATTCTTCGCGGATGGGAAATTGCCTACGTGCAAACTGAAACTCATTCAAATCTTTCCGACATTATTGAGCTTACTAAACCAAGACTTGCTGGTCTTGTTATGGTTACAGTTTTAGTGGGAACAATCCTGGCCCCTGGACACATCAATTTTTTTAAAGCGCTTTTAGCATTTGTTTTAATCACATTGGTTGCGATTGGTTCAACAACTCTTAACTGTTACGTGGAGAGAGAAGTTGATGCAAAAATGAAGCGAACAATGGATCGCGCTTTGCCTGCCAAAAGAATGAGGCCAGGTTTTGCACTTTTTTTAGGAATTGGTTTTATTGTATTAGCAATCCCACTGCTGGCAATTTTTATTAATACTCTCACCGCGGCTTTGGCACTTTTGTCGGCGCTTCTTTATATTTTTGCCTATACACCAATGAAGCAAAAAAGTGAGATAGCAGTTTATGTTGGAGCTATTCCTGGGGCCATACCACCAATTTTGGGATGGACAGCTGTGACTGGAACATTGGATATGATGGCTATCATCCTTTTTGGGATTTTATTTGTGTGGCAACTCCCACACTTTATGGCGATCTCCATTTATCACTTAGAAGATTACGGAGCTGCAGAGATTAAAGTTTACCCCAACGCAAAGGGTCTAACATTAACAAAAATCCTCATTTCTTTTTTTACTTTAGTTTTATTGGTGATTTCTCTTCTACCAAACTTGATTTTAGACGCGAGTTTAGTTTACAAAAACTCGGCACTAGTCCTTGGTGGAGGTTTCCTACTCTATGCATTAAGAGGACTTTTTATTGAATCTAAAATTGAGAAGCTCAAAGATTGGGCAAAAATGTACTTTTATGGGTCCATTTTATATTTGCCACTTTTATTATGTGCTCTCATTTTTTTTAAATAGATAAAATATAAAATTCAGATTAAAATTTAGGGCATTACGCATTATTGAAACTTGAAAATTATTAGGAGCAGCCTCCAATGAGTTTATTGTCATTATCTTTGTTAACCCTCATCACTCGAGCACAGGCGTCTGAAAGCATGAGTCTTTTAGAAAGAATGAAGCCACCAGTAGATATTTCAGTGAATGGTCATTTAATTGATCACTTATTTTATTTCACGACTTATCTAATTTTGGTTTATTTCATTTTTGTTTGTCTGGGATTATTTGGTTTTTCATTTAAATATTCAGCAAAGAAAAATCCAAAGCCAAGTTACTTACATGGAACAAGCAAAAAGCATGTTGCGATTGTTGCTGGTATTGGAGCTGCAGTATTCATCACAATCGATATGCAAATTACCAGAATGACCAACGAAGATTTTGTAAATGTATTTGCGAAATGGCCTGATGAAACGAAGGAAGAAGTTTTAAAGGTTCAAGTACTAGCTCAGCAGTGGGCATGGAACTATCGTTATGCTGGTAAAGATGGAATTTTCAATACAGAAGATGACGTCGTAACTCTTAATGATCTTCACCTTCCAACTGGGAAAAAAATTGTTTTTCAAGTTACTTCAAAAGACGTTATTCACTCGTTCTTTATTGCGAACGCACGTCAAAAAGTAGATGCGATGCCTGGGCGAGTTTCTAGAATGTGGGTTGAGCTTACAAAAGATGGAAAATATGAAATCGCGTGTGCGGAAATTTGTGGAACATTTCATTACCGTATGGCCTCAAAACTAACAGTTCACACACCAGCAGAATTCAATGAGTGGATGGCCGATGCAGAAGAAAGGGCAGCACAAGTTAATGATAAAGAAGATCCAGCAAGGTTCTGGGGCTGGAAGTGGCAGAACGCTGTAGCTGCAGCAAATAAGTTATAATTTAGAAGTTTATTTAGAGGGAGCACCCAATGGCTTTTTTTGAGCAACATATTCACGACGCACCAAAAACATTTTTATCAAAGTACGTTATCTCTTTTGACCACAAAGTCATTGGAAAACAATTCCTGTGGTACGGAATTTTCTTTCTTGGAGTTGGCGGATTAATGGCCCTACTTATTAGATGGACGCTAGCTTTTCCAGGAGAAGCGTTTCCAATCTTAGGACCATTATTATTTCCAGATACTAATGGTGTCGTTCCACCAGATACGTACGCCATGCTTTTTACAATGCACGGAACGATCATGATTTTCTACGCGATCACTCCGATTTTAATTGGTGCTTTTGGTAACTATTGTATCCCGCTCATGATTGGAGCGCGCGATATGGTTTTCCCAACGCTAAATATGCTTTCATTTCACTTAGCAGTTTTATCAGGACTTATCTTATTAGGTTCATTATTTACTCCACTTGGGGCAGCTGCTGGTGGTTGGACTTCTTATCCTACACTATCAACATTGATTGGTTCCCCTGGTGTGGGTCAAACAATGTGGGCCCTTGCACTTTTCGTTCTTGGGGTTTCTTCAACGATGGGAGCGGTAAATTATATCGCAACTATTATTACTCTTCGTGCTCCAGGTATGGGCTATTTCGATATGCCACTTACAATTTGGGGACTATGGCTTACAGCTGTATTAAACGCAATCTTCCTTCCAGTTTTAGGTGCAGGATTACTTCTTTTAACTTTTGACCGTGTTTTTGGAACAACATTTTTCTTAGCTGGTGCTGCTGCAACTTCAGGTTCAGGAGACCCAATTTTATTCCAACACGTATTTTGGATTTTTGGTCACCCAGAAGTTTACATCCTAATTCTTCCAGCTTGGGGAATTGTATCTGACTTACTTTCATTTTTTGCCAGAAAGCCAGCTTTTGGAGCAAAATCGACTGCTCTTTCAATGACGGCAATTACAATTTTATCCACTGTTGTTTACGGTCACCACATGTATACAACACAGATGTCTCCACTTTTAACTCAGACATTTATGTTATTAACGATGACCATTTCAATTCCATCAGCAGTATTTTTTGCCAACTGGCTTGGTACTCTTTGGAAAGGATCAATTAGATTTCACACTCCAATGTTATTCTCTTTAGGAGTTGTATTTGTATTCGGTCTTGGTGGCTTAACTGGTCTATATTTAGCAACTGTAACAACTGACTTATACCTTCATGATACATATTTCGTTGTTGGTCACTTCCATTACACAATGGCCGCTTCGGTTCTTCTTGGTGGATTTGCGGCAACTTATTTTTGGTTCCCAAAAATGTTCGGTCGCATGATGAACGAAAAATTAGGGAAGATTCACTTTTGGATTACAATGCTTGGTCTAAATGGTGTTTTTATGGGAATGATGATTGTTGGCTGGGCCGGTATGCACCGTCGTATTTACAATCCATTTGTTTATGAATACCTACAAAAACTGATTCCACTTAATATGTTCATTACGATTTCTGCACTTACAATGGGTGCAGCCCAGATCTTTTTTGTTATCAACTTTATCTACTCAATCTGGAAAGGTCCTAAGGCATCTCAAAATCCTTGGGAAGTAGGAACTCTTGAATGGACGATTCCAAGTCCAGCACCACACTATAACTTTGATACAATTCCAGTTGTAAAATGTGGACCACACGAGCTTGGTAACCCGAATTTAAAAGATAAGGATTTCCAATATCAAACGGAAGAATTGGTAAAAGCATAGAATGCAAACAATGTTAGATAGAAATCATATTCATGGAAGTAATCTGAAGAGGGAAACTTCTTCAGTTGCTGTGTTAACAGCTTTGATTTCATTTTCAATGTTGTTTGCCACATTAATGCTTGGTTTTTCAATCTTTCGTTTCACTGCACCCGTTTGGCCACCGCAAGGAATGGTTAGACCAGATCTCTTGTTACCAACTCTTAGCACTCTTTCAATTATTCTAAGTTCCATACTTTTTTATATGTTTGAAGCAAAATTAAAAAAAGATGAGCTTAATAAAACCCTCCTATCGGCCGTTTTAGGATGTGGCTTTGTTTTTATGGGATTGCAGTCGCTTTTTTGGAATAGCTTGAAAGCGCACGGAATTTTTGTTTCGTCGGGATTATATCCGTCGATTCTTTATGCTTTTACTTGGATTCATGCTGCTCACGTTTTTGCCGCTTACTTTATGCTTATGTGGCTAATGTACAAAATGAATTCAGTTACGAAGATAACTGAACAAGAAATTACTCGCACAGAAAATGTAGGAAAGTTTTGGCATTTTCTTGGGGTTGTTTGGTTAATAATGTTTGTCACAATTTTTGTATTATAAGGACATTTTGAGGATATTTATGTCAAAAAACATTGGAATTATTTTTGGACTTTTAGCTCTTCTATCGTTTGCTGGCTGTAAAGAGTCACGTTTTAAGGAAGATAAGGTTTTTGCTGGTGGTGTTTATGCGACAGCGGCAAATCTAAATCACGGACTATCGATTTACACAGAATACTGTATGTCATGTCACGGGGTAACAGGAGAAGGTAACGGTGTTTCTTCTAAAGGTTTATATCCACCACCTAGAAATTTCACGAAAGGGATTTATAAATTTGGTCGTGTTGTTTCTGGTGAGCTTGTCCATGACGAAGACTTAAAATTAATTCTAAAAAAAGGATTACATGGAACAGCGATGCTTCCATGGGATCTATCAGATCAACAAGCATTTGATGTTATCCAATATATCAAAACTTTTGCTCCTCAAGTTTGGGAAGGAAAAGATAAGAAGCTTGGAGTAGCGATTGTTCCAACGAAAGACCCATATGCTGAAGCTCATGTAGCATCAGCGGTCCAAAAAGGAAAAGAAGTTTACCACATTGTAGCTCAGTGTTGGACTTGTCATAGAGCATACATCCCACATTCTGAGTTGAGTGCAATTAACCAAAAAATTAATAATGAGCCAATGAAAGATTTTGATCCAGAAATGTACAATGTAAAGCCACAGCCATCTGATCATGGTGGACCAACAATCCCACCAGATTTTACATGGGATTTTATCCGCTCAGCATCAACTGTTGAGGACATTTATGTCCGGCTTAACGCTGGAGTTGGCGGGACTTCAATGCCATCTTGGAAAGGAACGCTTCAAGATGATGAAATATGGGCCGTTGCATATTACGTAAAATCACTAACAGAGCTTAGAGGGAATCAAGCTGAAAGAAAAAAATTCATTGAAGGAATTAAAAATTAAGAGATAAACTATGAACGCGGTAACTGCAGAAAATTTACGAGAACCAAATATTGTAGAAAAGCTTGCGGCTTCAAAATTATTTTGGGCAGTGGCAATCTTCAGTTTGTTTGCGTACCCTGTTTATCGTTCACTTAATCGTGTTTTACCTCCACCCCTTCC
>JACCDN010757228.1_pt1 | contig 36870 bp, 63 predicted proteins | sample 7441691 | NCBI WGS metagenome assembly JACCDN01 (sample SAMN15323439, study PRJNA562643) | freshwater metagenome | isolation source: river surface water | place: USA:Blue River Watershed | collected 2017-08-16
ATAAGTTATCAAAACAATTTGAAGCAAATATGTTAATATGTAATGCCCTGATAGGAAAAATTGAAAAAACTCCTGATTATGATAAACTAATTAAACTGGAGAATTCATGGGCTTCTGATTTTAGTGATCTTATCAAACTACCTATTGATATATCTGATTATAGTTATCGCTCGATTAAAATTGAAGATATACCACAGGTAATAAAGAAAGACTATCCATCCTGTTCGATGTATTTAACACATAAAAATATAAATACTTTTACTCCGCTAATAAAACACTTAGAAGGTTATAAGTTAGTTTTACGTATCGGAAAGGAAGATTTAAGAAAGATTGTAGCTAGTCCAGAGAAATATAATCCAGATGGAATAAATAATAGGATTATGAATATTCTAAATCAATTTAATGCTAAAAGGTTAGTGAGTGGAAAAGTAATATCTGATGGTGACTTATCAATAACAATCGCTTATTAGATTTTAAATGAAATATCAATATATATCATTTCATTAATTTGTTTAGATGTATCTTTTTCAAATGCGCCAACTGATTTAAAAATTTTTGATGTGCTTGAATTAAATGTATTTAAATAAATACTATTTAATTGGATATTATATTGTGCTTCAATATGTCCAATACTATTTGATAGGTTTACAAAAAAATTATCCGCCACTTTAAAATAAAAAGAATTATCTATTGTGGATTTTAATCTAATTATTAGTGTAGATATTGATGATTTAATTGTTCTGTGTGAAGTCTCAGAAAATAATATTGTGACATCTTTCTTAGCTACGAAAGAATTGCCTATCCAAACATTACTAACATATAGACTATTATCATCTCTTAAATCAATACAAATATCTTGTGCCTCTTGAAGAGATATTTGGGTTTTTTCTAAATATTTAAGGTTATTAAAAATAATATTTAAATCTTTAAAATTGTTTCTAAGATTCTTTTAGTAAGACGAGTGCTTCTAATCGAACAATACAAATATACGAAAAATTTTAATATATACCAAATATGAAACATCTAAAAGTATTTGAAGATTATAACAATTCAGCAAAATTTGATATTGATGAAGATATAGTAATGGATACTCTATCTAATTTAAAGGATGATAATAAGTATGATGTTGAGGTTAGGGTTTTAAATTCTTATGCTAATAGGCCTTGTAGAGAGTGTAGAATAAGATTAAATAATCATTGGTCATATAATGACGGTGCTGATTATGATTTTATGAAATTGTTATATGGTACAATACAACAAATGTTAAACAATTATTATAATGAGACTGGCGATGAGATATATTTTGTATTGTTTGAAGCCGCACCATTTAGTGAAAGTCGCCTATTGATTTTTTATCTATACAAAGATTTAAAACAATTAAATTATAATTGTCATATAATCACAAAGGATAACAAAACAAGTTTTCCCAAACCATTTTACCTGACCTAAGAATTCGCAGGTCATTTAAATTAGAAGAATATTTAGCTTAACAGTCATAATAGAAGTTTTTTAACATAATTAATCTCTTTTACTAATAATTATATCTATACCACTTAATATTTTTTTAGTATCTAATTCGTTTCGAAACTCAGCATCAAACCCAATTTGATTAATGCGATTTTTAAAATTTTCTAAATCATTTTTTAATTTTTTAATAAGATCTAAATTGAATCTATTTTCACTAGGTTTTACTCCACTAATCAGGTAAATTTCAATCCGAAAAAAGTTTGGTTTATTATATTCCTTTTTACCGTTAATAAATTTATAGGCATAGTATATTCCAGAAGTTAATGACTCAATAGTGGGTGAACTGATATTATAAATATCATACTCATCAACGATATCTAGAAATATGTCTTTGACATCATGGAAGTCAGATTCCTCACTAACGGATTCAATTTTTTGTAAGTATTTCACTAACTATATATTATAAATTAATTATAAGAGTTTATTTAAACTCGATTCTCTTTTCTTTTTAATAATGAGTCTATCGTTTATTGAGAAAATTTCATTACGAATTTTTAAAGATAAGTTATCCATTGTATAGATGTGCCTGAGATCATTTATACCTTCATAAAAAGAATATAACTTAATGTTAAAATTTTGGTCATGATATACTCCAATAAAACAATCAGTCCCGTATCCTGATTTATACCAAAAAATATCTTTAATATATGTCAGATTATTCACTTAACAATTTTTTTAGATTATAAAAAAAGGCAAATCAGTTTAGGTAAATTTTCCAATAAGACCACCAATCCCAATAGGATAAAAATATACATAGACTCTTGATGAAGATTAATACCCTTTTTAATATTTATTAAATATTTCATTTTAATTTTTTTACCACACAAATATAATCAAAAAATTAATATATATGTAAATGAAGTATTTAAAATCTTTTAATGAGTCTTATTCAGAAACAGATTCAAAAATTAGTGCCATTGAAATGCAAGATATAATTGAATATTCATATGATATTCTAGTTGATCTAAAAGATGATAATTTCGTGGTAGGAATTGAGGAGGCACTTATAGATAACACATCTCAATCTATTGGTTTTACTATAGCAAATTCTGTTAAGTTTACCATATCTGATATAAATGATTACTTAGAAAGACTTACCTCTTATTTAAAGACTGAGGGATTTATAGAGCATGAAAAAGTAATGTATGATATTGATTATTTAGATAGACATTTTACTTTTATGAATGTCTCATTTAATGGTGCTTACTTCTATTGTTTTAGATTTCAAAGATTTATTTAAATCTATCTTTAATAAAAAAATAAAAGCCACTACCAGGAACCATTCTATATAAAAATGGCTGCTTTAATCTAACTTCATATGGTGTTGAAATATATAGACAGACATCTACAAATAGGAAGATTGCTAAGAAAATCATTATTATTTTTCGTTTTTTCATTATATATTAATTATTAACATCACCTAATTTTTAGCACCCTCATCAGCCAAGCCTCGAAATTGGGCTTGCTTATTTTTAACTTGTAGGGTCACGTGATTAATTTTTATAGCAGATCACCGCTTTTAATCACTTGCTGAGTTTCGTTTGCGTTGTTTGGACTGTTGAATCTACTCCAAGGGAGCATACTATTCATACTTAACTTTTGTTCAGCATTCCTTTCTCAAGGGAACAACACATCTCACATTACTATGAGTATTTTATGAATTGTAAACTTCGGTATATAGTTTGGAGAAGTTACTTTATTCACGTTCTTTACACAAACCTCAAATTTAATTTGTAACATTCATATTTCTATGCTTTGAGTTACAACATTTACAATTCAAAGGACTTCGTTAACCTTATTGATAATAGGATTCGGCACCTATAACTATAAATTACATATAAGTAACGAAATGCTCCAACCCTCTTACAGAACTATTAATTCTATCACCGAATCTTCGCGCCGTACTCACAATAACGGATTTGCATTTATAGCGTCTTGCTTGACATCAACTACATATAGTTTATTTATTATCCTATATGGTATTATTTTAAATAAAAAATATTGTATATACTCAATGGTCACTGCAACAATAAACCATAATTATTCATTCTGCAAGATTGCTATAGCAACCGACTACTTGCTTCGTTTTTGTATATTAAATACAACCATTCACCTATTAAGTTCTGCTTAGTTATAACCAATATTTTTTTTAATACTATTACAAATATAAGTAAAATTTTAATATATATCAATATGAAATATTTGAAATTTTTTTCTGAATCATTGATATCCAAAAAATATGGTGTTTTTTATCTAACACCTTGTTTTCCAAAAGGACATAAACAGGAATGGTTAACCCATTGTAAAATATCAATCTTTGATGTTTCAAATGATAAATCCTTGTTAGAAATAAAAAACTTAATTAAAGGTTTAAATGAAAAATATAAAAATGTAATCTATTTACCTATTGATGAATCTATTCATCCTGGATGTTGTTCTACTCCGGATTCAATTGAGGATATAGCAACTGAATTATATAATGGACTCCAATCAATATTTAATAAGATGTTTGGATCTAGTTATATTAAATTAGTATGGTCAGTAATTGAACTAGATGATATTGAATCGGTAGATTCTTTACATCATGTTGCAACAAGAACAAAACTACCTTCTGGTAATTCAACAGCATCAAATTTAGATATAGTTAAATTCGGGCGAGAATTTGATAAAATAAAAGGGGCGGGTATATATCATATATGAGATACTTAAAGGGATTTAATGAAGATTTAGAAAATCTCGACTATGAGGAAATTGTAGAAGAAATAAAAGATATTTTAATTGATTTAAAAGATGAGGATTTTTTAACCAATGCTTATTATATTCCCCATAATAAATCTATATATACTGCACTTTGTCGATATGAAGGAAAGGAGGAATTCTCTTGGAATGATATCAAAGATGTTATTAATAGATTAGTTGTTTGTTTTGAATCAAATGGCTTAGAATATGAGTTAAATTCATTTGATAATCATTGGTTTAAATCTAGAGTAAACATACTTAAGTCTAATAATAATCTATATGATGATGAATTGCAGGTTGTAAACTATATGAATTATTTTACAATTTTATGTCGATAAGGCTATTAATTTTTAAGTCTCTTAATTCACTTAGACTACCGAAAAGTTCTTTATTAATTGTTCTAATCTGACCATCATCACACATAACTTTAAAGAACTCAATACTTGTTTGATCATAATCTTTTATTATAAATTGGTCTAATATATTATAAATTTTACCCTTTGTTAGATGGTATTCAATATATACACTTTTCTTTAGATAGACTTTCATTTACTAAATATACAAAATAATATATACAGATATGAAATATCTAAAAAAATTTAATGAATCACAAGCACTTTTTAATGATTTAAGTGAAGATGAGCTTGAAGTAATTGAAACCTGTAAGGATATTTTATTAGATTTAAAAGATGATGGTATTGAAGTATATATAGATAATGAAAATTATACCGAGGATGGAAAATATTATCACCAAATATATATCTCAATTTCGAAAAATCTACTTACTATGTCTGATATTATTGAAGTTAAGAGTAGATTAGAAAATTATTTAAATAATATTGGTTATTACGCAATAGGCAACGATTTATATAATAATAATGAAATACACCAAGGTATGCGCGGTGATAGTGATATTTGTCTATTAGTTTTCACAAAAATTAGCAAAATATAAATGAGATATTTGAAAAAGATATTTGAAAGTAAAATTGATAAACTGTGGAGGAATATACAATTGAGGCACTAAAATGGATGGTTAATTTATTAAATAAGCACAATATCCCTTATCAAATTAGTGGTGGTTTTGCTGCAAAGATTTATGGTTCAACTAGGCCATTAAATGACATAGATTTTGATATTCCAGAAGATAAATTTGAGTTGCTTCTTCCAGAGATTTCACAAAACATAATTTATGGACCAGCCCAATATGTTGATGGCAAATGGGACGCCTATTTAATGACAATTAATTATAAAGGGCAAGAAATAGACATCTGTGGTTCTAGTAAAACAAAAATAACTTCGAGATGTTGAAGGTGCTGAGATCAAAGTTATTAAAGGTGGTATCAATACTATTAAAAATAGTAAATTATGTATAATAGAATGTCACTTTGATGAAGATTGGTTAAAGATATATGATTTGTTAAATTCAAATGAATTAGAGTTTAGAGATTTGATAACAAGTGAGCTTATTGATAAGAGTATTCGACCTTATCAAATATATTTTACAAAAAATTATAAATAATAATGATAAATATTAATATAAAAAATAATCCGGAATTGTTTTTTGATTATAGAAGGGGAATTGAATTACTATCATCGATAAAGGACAGTGATTATGAATATCCAAATGAAGTTGTAAACTTTCATGTTTACACAGAGGTTAGAAATGATAAAGAACTTTATTGTATAAAATCATATTTTGCTACCCAAAACTTGGAAAAAACTAAATTAATAATATGGTCCGATTATGATATTTCATCTCAGGAAAATTTAAAAGAGTTTTCTGATAAGATTGATTTTAGAATATATGAGCCTATAAAAGAGTCTGTTGGAACAATATTAGAAGGTAAAATAGACAAGTTATTGGCTAAAGATTCTAAACATTATCTTCAGAGTGATTTGTTAAGATTATTAGCATTGCATAAATATGGTGGTATATGGATAGATATGGATATTCTATTATTGAGAGATTTTAAACCTATCTTGGATCAAGAATATCTATATCAATGGGGTGGTGATGTTAATTTTGAAGTGGATGGTGCTTGTGCAACAATTATTTCTTTAAAGAAAAAAAGTGAGTTATCATTTAGATTGCTTGAACAAGTTTTATATCAGCCCGTTATTGGCGATACCACTATTTGGGGTAAAGATTTATTTGCAATTGTGTATCGAAAAATTAAATATCAAATATTTCCATCAACATTTTTTAATGTGGAATGGTTAATGAGTAAGGTTGATTCTAAATTAAGTGATGATATATTGACTTATTGGTTTGAGAATGAGTGTCCTGATAATTTACTCTTTACTGAATGCTTCGCTTGGCATTGGCATAATTCCAGCAATAAACATAAGAATATTGTTAATGGGTCTAAGTTTGATAAATTGAGAAAAATTATTGATGATAAATTAAAAAGCCTCTAAAAATTTTTAGAGGCTTTTTAATTATTTAACTTTTGATTTCTTAATAACTGCTTTTTCAGATTCTGAATCATATCCAATATCAATAGTAGATTCCTTTTTTGGACTTTTATCAATAATATATTCAGTAATTTCATCTTCAATCCATTTTTGGATGGCTCTTTTTAGAGGTCTTGCTCCAAATTTTGGATCATATCCAACTTTAATTAGATGTGTTCGCATGGTTTCATTTACCTTTAGAGTATAACCAATATCTTTAATTCTATCAACAAGTTTTTCCAATTCCAAATCAATAATTTGTCCGATATTTTCTTCAGTTAAACTGTTGAAATACACAACACTATCAATTCTATTAATAAACTCTGGTGAGAACTTCTTTTTTAGCTCATTTGATAATACTGCCTCTTGATCATCTTTGTGTGATTCTAATTTAGATGCTGTTTTAAATCCAACACCTGTACCAAAATCTTTTAATTGACGTGCTCCAATATTTGATGTCATGATAATGATAGTATTTTTTAAATTTACTTTTCTACCATGTGAATCTGTTAAATGCCCTTCATCAAAAGCTTGTAAAAATAAGTTGAAAACATCAGGGTGAGCTTTTTCAATCTCATCTAATAAAATAACTGAATAAGGTTTATTTCTAATGGTATCAAGTACATTAGCATCTTCATAACCAACGTAACCAGATGATGCACCAATAATTCGGTTGATTGAAATTTTTTCCATGTATTCACTCATATCTAGTCTAATTAAAGAATCTTCTGAATTAAACATGTATTTAGCAACACATTTAGCAAGGTGTGTTTTACCTGATCCAGTATCACCTAGGCAAAGAAACACACCAATTGGTTTATTTGGATCTTTAACTCCAAGTCGACCTCTCTGTATTGCCTTAACAACCTTTTTAACGGCATCATCCTGACCTACTACATTTTTTGAAATTACTTCATACATTTTAGCAAGTTTCACATTCTCATTTTGAGATACTTTATTTAATGGAATACCAGTCATCATTGATACAACTTCAGCTACATTCTCATCAGAGACAACTTGTTTATTGTTTTTTGATTCTTCATCCCACTTATTTCTCAGTGTTTCTAAATCTTCATTTAGTTTTTTCTCAACATCTCTTAATTTAGCAGCTTCCTCATACTTTTGAGATTTAACAATTTCTCCTTTTTTCTCTTTTATCTCAGCAATTTTTTTCTCAATATCTGTTATGTCTTTAGGAACAATAACATTTGAAATATGTACTCTCGCACCTGCTTCATCTAAAGCATCAATAGCTTTATCAGGAAAGTGTCGATCAGTTATATACCTCTGAGTCAAATCAATACAAGCTTGTACTGCTTCTGGTGTATATAGGACATTATGATGTGATTCATATTTATCTTTAATGTTGTTGAGAATTTGTAGTGTCTCTTCTTTTGAAGCGGGTTCAATTATTACCTTTTGAAATCTTCTTTCTAGTGCACCATCTTTTTCAATGTGCTTTCTATACTCATCAATTGTTGTTGCTCCAATGATTTGTAGTTCTCCTCTAGCTAGAGCAGGTTTAAACATATTAGATGCATCAAGTGAGCCAGAGGCACCACCTGCACCTATCATTGTATGAATTTCATCAATAAATAAAATAACATCTGGGTTTTTTTCAAGTTCACCCATTAATGATTTTACTCTCTGTTCAAATTCACCTCTATACTTTGTACCAGATACCATACTAGCTAGGTCTAATACCATAATTCTTTTTCCAAAAAGAACACGAGCACATTTTCGCTGAACAATTCGTTGAGCTAATCCTTCTGCAATAGAAGATTTTCCTGTACCAGGACTACCAATTAGAATTGGATTATTCTTTTTTCTTCTTGAAAGAATTTGAGAAACTCTTTCAATTTCTTTAACTCTACCAACTATTAAATCTAATTTTCCATCCTCTGCCATTCTAGTTAAATCTTTGCTAAAAGAATCTAACACAGGTGTTTTAGAATTTCCAATTGTCTTTTTTTGTTTAAAAGTATCATCAACATCATCATCCTCATCATCAACAGCTCTATTAACAATCTTTAAATCTTTTTTTGTATAATCTTTTTCTATATTTTCCATAGTTATTATAGTTTTCTTAATATTAATTGTTTAATATGTTATTAATTGTTTCTTCTCTTTTTTCAGCCACATCTAAAATTTCAAATATATCGGCTCGTATTTCTAATATACATTTAGAATTTTTTACCCTATACGATATTATTTTACAACCACTTGCTTCGTATTTATTATTATGTCTTATACTAAAATTATTCATTATTTTATACATACTATAGAAATTATCCATTACTAAAGTCGAAGTAAAATTATAAATAATATTTACATGCGATCCTATTGATAATTGAATTGATGAATTATCATATTCAAAAAAATACCAACCAGACCCCCTATACATATCTGAAAATTTAGTATTACCTTTCAAAATCTATGCCAATTTAAAATTTCTAATATATTCTCTTAAAAATAGATTGGATTTACCACCGATAGTAGTTGACCATTTTTCCCACGAATTTCTTATAGCTAAGTAATCAATATACCCTACACCAGTATTTACAAATTTTGGATTTAATGGATTTTCTCTAAGTATTTCTGAATTTTTAATTCCCATGCCTTGGTATTCAAAGTCTGGGTATTTTTCTTTATTAAAAACACGCTCATCCACAAGAAAGCAAAATGCTGTCAATTGGTCACCTAAATCTGGCTCGTAAAATGGTTGACATAATACACCATTATTAGTTAGTTCTTTTAAATGTGTATTTAAAGTGCCTAATTTTTCAGGATTATTATTAGTTGTGCCACCATTAAGAAGAATAACTGTTTTCCAATTATCTGCCCAATCATTATATTTTTTTAACTGTGCGTGATGATATTCTGTTTTCATTAGTTGACCATAATCAACTATAGCATGTGCAAATTGTATGCCTGCTTGTATGCCTGTAAGCTGGTAGTTAACCATACCATACATTCTTAATTCTAATTTATCCATTCTTATTTAATTTATGAAGATAATTTCATATTATAGGTTTTTTCTAGTACTTCTAGAAATTGTTCGATATTTTCTTGTAGTTGTTTTAATTCATTATAATTTACTGAAATAGAAACTTCGTCTTGACCGTCCTTAATATTTGATGATTGATCAATATGAATTATTGCTTGTATACCATAAAATCTATCGTTATGTATACCAAGATCAACAGTTCCTCCAGATCTTGTATTTAAACTAAATGCCCATTCTGCCATAAACTATATATTAATTTTTAAAGATAAGTTTCTGTTATTAAATTGTTTTAATCCAGTTACCTCTAACAACATTACTTCTTTTATAAAGTCGGGTATTACTAATTTATAACTTTTTATTGGTATTTCAATCTCCGCAATTATTAACTGATAACCATTATCAAATTGATCTACTTCCCAATATAAATCACCATTTGGATAGATATATCTAATCTTTTTAATAAAACGTGAGTCACTCCCAGATAAATGACATTTATTTTTGAATGTTAAATAGTCTTCCTCTGTCATAAAATACTCATCTTCCATATTTACTCCCTTAGACACTGATTTTTTAATAGTGTGTATGTATTTAATATCACCATTATCAGATATCCATGTGCGTGCCCTTTCCCATATTCCTGATGAGTTTTTTAAATAGTATTGATCTATTTCGACTGATTGAGATGGTTTTATATTTGGTAGTGACTTTAGAAGAAATTTTCGTTCGATTTCTAGTTTAACCATCTTTTCTGTTTAGATTATTTATTATGTTTAGTAAATATAATACAATTGTTTTATATATCAAAATAAAAAATCCTCCTAAAATTTCTTTTAGAAGGATTTTACTTTTGATAATTTGAGCATCTAATATTAACGTAGAGGATGTAATTACATACCTTTTCAGGTCTGATTTAGGATATTCTATGTGCTTAAATTTTAAAGGTTGTTTTCTTGAATTAATAGTATTCGCCTTTAATAACCATGTTTTAATTTGCCTTTCTGAAATTTCACTTGGTTTAGTTGCAACTGAATTATGGTCGGATAAAAATAGTTCTACCTGTGAACAATAGTTTTCTATTGTATTTTTGCATAGCCTTTTATCTGCAAATCTTCGGAATACAACTCTACATACTTTCCGATATTCATTTTGAAATGGTTGTTAATATTGGTTTATACAATGATGGTTACATATAATAGTTATAAGTAATATTATTTTTGTTTTGAGTTTTTCATATAAGTTTCAAAATCAATCGTTTCTTTAATATTGTAGTTAATCCAGTTATTACACCAATCCAATAATTCTTTGTTGTATCTACCTTCTACTGAATCTAAATGAAACGCTTTCAATAAAACTATAACTTCTTCTGTTGTAAATGTCTTTTCTTCCATAATTTAATTTTTTTAATAGGTAAAACAAAAATAATACATACTTATAACAAATGATAAACAACATTAAAACGATTGTTTATCATCGGACGTTATATCCAATTAAACAAAAATTATGGTTTGTTTATTTTTTGTCTCCAACCTTTAGGTGGTTTAGTCATATTGTTCCAATCTTCATTTGTTCTTAACCATACCCAAACTAATCCAGATATAATTCCAATAATAATTACTGTTGTCATTTTTTTATTTGTATAATTTTTGTTTAACTAAATATAACAACAAATATAAGAAATAAATTTTGATTTGTTTATTTTTATAGGAAAAATTTACTTCTCATATTTGCATCCGTTATGTTTAATTGTTCGTTCCTCACAACTACACTTCGTTAAACATAACAAAGTATAAAAACAATTTATTTAACATAAAATTAAACAAAGAAAAAGTGAAACAAGTATTATCAAACCAATACCGAACTCATAACTCTTTACACCATTACCAATATCAACGTGAGCATATTGTTTCACTTTTTTTGCTTCATCAAAAGAGTATTTAGCATATTCTCTTATTTTTTCTATATTATCTTCCATTTGTTTAATTTTATTTATAAACTATTTTTATACTCAACCGTTAGCACTAATTAGCCAACGCTCGGTAGAGTTGGTAAAGGCATCCAATACTCTACGCTTTCAATATCACAGCAATAATCATCACCATCTTCATCATCCCAACATTCGTGTTCGTGGTTAAATTGTAATATCATTACTTGTCCTTTGTAATAAACCAAGCAAGGTACTTGTGAATATCTCACGTTTGGTTGCCTTTCTGGTTGCTGTTCTTTTGTTTTTATCCAATTCATATTATTAGTTTTTAGTTATTAATTCCTACGCACTTTAACTGGTGCTAACAGCGTATAAAAAACATACAATTTACTACCATATCAAATTGTTCGCTTTTTTTTATGCTCCACCAAACACGAGCCAGCGCAATGAATTGTGACGTATATTCAATTTGATTGCATGTGACCCATTAGCTATATTCTATCATTAGAATAGCGTATCGTTACCCACAAGCATCATTCACATCTACTCAATTAGTCTGCAACACTTACAGATTATTATCAAAAAGAAAGCATCTTACCACTTTCATAGTAAGATGCTTTATTTAGCTTGAGATTACAGCTTTATGTGAGAAACCTTTTGAAGTTTTATTGTTTGACCTCTTGTCCACTTAAGTTTCCCTAAGTATTTCCTCAGACTCAGTTACTATTGGTAACCACTCATTTCGTATAGATTAAACTCAACTGATACTCTACCTATCTAACAGTGCCCCATTAAAACAAGCTTTTCACAATCAAAACAACAGATCTTGCGGATTTATTGTCTCCTAATTTGTCTTGCGACATTAGGACTTAGAGTCCTTTCAACCTTACACGCCACGGATATTTGGCTGTATCATTATTACTTTTCGATTTTGAATGTTGCTCCCGTAGAATAGCTAAATCTCTTTTGAAGACTCAATACTATACAACACTCTGTTTCCTTCCGGGAAACTGTCTGCCAAATATCTCTAAATGACATACTAATTTAAACATTTTGTAGATGGCTACATTACATCTAAATTTCAAATTTTCTTCTTGGTCTAACCTCAACCACTAAGCAGATGATAATCGTAATCTCTGACTTAATGATACTCCCTCAATCACTTGATCGTTGGTGAGTATACTCATTCTTTTATAAGCGAACTATTTCTAGTCGAGACTTCTCATCCCTTTATACCTGTTGCCAGGATTTATCTTTGTTTAAACCCGAAGGTCTAAATCTTGACCTTATACAGCCAAATATTTTTGTAAATTTGAAGTTCCGTGCAAAACTACTCAATTCAAGACGTTATGACTGATATCATGCAGATAACGCTAATTTCTTAGCGTGCTTGCTAATATCCCGTATTCTTTATTTACAATTTTTTTTGTAGTGGTTATAGGACTTAAACCTATGTCTTCCTTCTCTACAGAAATCATCTTGGTGAAAATGTTTCTGATATACCACTTTTTAATTACAAATATACAAAAAGTTTTTAAAAAACAAAATATTTTAAAAATATTTTTTGTATGTATTGACTTTAGTAGCGGATAACAGATTCGAACTGCTGATTTCAAGTTTATGAGACTTGTGAGATGGGCCACTTCTCCAATCCGCGATATATTTTTTATTAGTAGTCGCTAAAGGATTCGAACCTATATTTCAAACACTCGAAAAAGTGTGTATCCTGAAAGATTTTGCTAATGTATCCTTACATTATTTAACTCCTTAGTGAGAAAGGAGAACTTCTTATCTTACATTTCCACAAGGGAAACTCCTAGTTAGATGAAACGACCAAGTTTCTTTTTTTAAATTTGATTTTACAAATATAAAAACAAATTTTTTAATTTACCAAATTTATTTTAAAAATTTTTCAAATCTTTTTTGTAGTCAGTAAAGGAATCGAACCTTTGATCTTTCCCATATGGTGGGAACGAGATGCCACTTCTCTAACTAACGCTCAACATTTCAGTTGAGATTTTTGTTATTACAAATATACTTAAATATTTTTAATTAACAAATTTTAATTTAGATTTTTTATATATCAAAATTTTAAAAGGTTTTTATTTTTTTAAAATTTATTTTTTCAAAGAATAATTTCAAATCTTAATTTGATATCACAAAGATAGAAAAAGTTTTTGAATATCCAAAATTTAATTTAATATATATTGATATGAGAATAATAGAAGGCTTTTTTGATTTTTTAAAAAATAATAAAGTAACCAGTAGTGATGTTGTGACAATAGAGGAAGTTATATTTGATGCTATTTGTGAATATTCTGAAAATGAGAACTTTACAAAAAACAACGAAGAAATCAGTCCTAGATCACATTCAGATACTTATAGATATGTGGAATTTGAATCTGATAAGTTTACAATAGATTATTTTTCTGATTCGAATAATTCTGATTATATATTATTAACTATTATTGTGAGTTCTTTAGATCCATGGGAAAAAGATATTGAAGGTATGATAAAATTTGTGGAGTTTGTTAAAAATACATTTACTTCATATGATATAATTCCTAATGATAGAATAAAAGGTTTATTAAAAAGAGGCAAATATTCATTTATAACAGGAGATATTTTAATAAAAATAGTTTAATATATACTCTAAAATTTATTTATATCATATGAAAATTGTTAAGAATTTTAATTCATTTATTAATGAAGATATTGATAGTGAGTCAACTCCAATGGAGTGTAAATGTTGTTCACTATCAGGTGAAATTACTTTATATCGACTAACTTCACATCCAGTTATAGATTTATCAACACCTGGTGAGTTCTATGTGTGTGATGAATCTGCTATTGATCCAGACTTATTAGAAAGAAAAGAAGGAGATGAATTGTTTTTAATTACAGTTAAGTGTGATGCTTCAAATATTAATATGGAACAGTCTGAAAAAGAGTGTGTTATATTAGAGAATCCAAATATTATTGCAGTTAATAATGATTCTGATTGTGAGATTATATCTGTTACTCCTTATAATGTAAACCAACCATTACAAGAAGGTCTATTGAATGAAGAGATTAATGAATCGGGGATGAAATTTTATGGTAATGAAGAATTTCCTACAGAGTTGGAAATAATAGATAATGATGAGAATTCATTTACTATTCGTGTAGATGATGGTAGCGTAGTTGATTTTACTGCTGATAAATCAAATATTCAAAATATTATAAATGCGCTAACAAGTTTAGTTTAAAAAATAAAAATCTAAAATATGAAACAATTTACAATAGATGAAATACTTAAAGTTTATGAAAATAAAAAATATGTAGTTAAACATTTACCATTCGAGGTAAATTTATTTGGCGTTCGAAATAGTGATTCTACAAGTAACACATTTGATGATTGTGTTGGATTATTTTATAAAGATTTAAAGAACCAATGGGTTCTTAAACAATATGTTGCTACTACAGATCCTGGATTATTTTATAGAATTAATCCAATTACACCTGAAGGAACAGCGATTATGGTTCCGGGGCAATATATTAATTGTTATAAAGTTGGTTTACATAAAGGTTATCCTGCTATAGAGCAATGTGGTAATATGAAATATGTACGAGACAATAATAAAAATAAAGTACTTGATTTTTTGTATAAAGTTGTTGGATATAAATTTGTAGTTGGAAATATTAAAAGTAATATTCATCATGCTGGTACAGATAGTAAACAAGTTGATAATTGGAGTGCAGCATGTCAAGTTATTGCTAAACTTACTGATTTCCAGGATTTTCTTTCAACTGTTCAAATGACAGTAAAAGCAACACAGGTAAATCTATTTAATTATACGCTTTTAGAAATTGAAAACTTTTAAATGAGACATTTGCTTAGATTTAATGAAAGTCTTAAAAGTAATAGGGTTATAGAGATTGTTGAATTTTATATTAGTAATTTATATAAAGATGATTATGATTTATATAAGGCTGATTTTTCTGATCTTTCCTGGAAACGAACAAATTCTATTATCTATTTTATAATGGATTATAACGGTGGCTCATTTTCAACACAAAAAGGATATATTAATGAAGATTCTGTTTTATTTTTTCAATTTGTTTCTACAAATATAAAAGAAATGATAAAGTTAAATAACTCAATGAAATCACTACCGAAAATATTAAAAGATGATGAGGGTATATTCTCTACAATTAGTGATTTCAATTATAGTCAAGAGTCAGAATATTATATAACATTAAAGGTATATTTAAATGAAAATGATTATAAACATAATACAATAGTTGGACTTTAGTTAGTATATTTCATATAAATAAAAAAACAACTATAATGACTTGTTTTGAGGCTAAAGAAATGTTGTTTACAAATTGTTTGGAATACTAAACATAAAGACAATATTCAAGTATGGTTTACTGTACCTACTTCAAGTAATAAAAAATGGTGGGAATTTTATAAAAAAAATAATCAAAAAATTTCTATTGAAATTTTAGATATTAAAAATTAATAAATAATTTCACCGTCAAATCCTAATCTAACATTTTGTCCATCAAAAACAATTGTCTCATTAATATCTGATGGTTTAAATGTGTTTTTATGATAAACTCTAATAGGTCTTCTAAATTTATCATCTGGTGGAGTGTAAACATAATTTACACATTGGCATGCGTCTTTATATTCCCATTCTTTTGTAATGAAAAAATTATCACCCATTAATTCTCTAATATGAAAGTGTATAAAATTATCTTTACTATATTGATTTATAGGCATTAATGAAACCAATCCAATATCATTTATCTCTAAATCATTGGCCCAATCCAAATATTGAAAAACTTTTTCCTTATTATCAACATAGCCTTTAATTAGATTACATCTAAATTGAAATTGATGTGGTGTTGTTGATAGTTTTGCAGCCTCTCTTATTTCTTCTGAAGATGGTGTTTTAGTCCTAAAAATTTCATCATTTAGTTTATCATCCCAATGATGTCTACTTAATTGTATGTAGTCTAATTCATTGTGAATTGGATCATTAAATAGCTTAAGAAGTCTTAGCCCATCAGTATTCATTGATAACTCACATTTCGGAGCATATTGTCTTGATATATTTATTATATTAGTAAAGTTATCCCAGTATAACGTAGGTTCGCCTCCTGAAATGGCGATTTTACGTATATGTATATTTGATGATATTTCTTTTATTACTTCAATGAATTTATTTTCATTGTATTTTGATGCATCACTAGCATATGTACAGAATTGACAACTAGCATTACAGAATTTTGTTCTTATATAAAAATTTACCATTGGCTCTGATAACTCAGACCCCTTTTCGCCAAATAAGGAACAGTTATGTGTTCGTAAAGTAATCTCTTTACCAAATAGTTTTATTTTATCCATTTCTTAGCAAGAACTTCTTGTGTATCCGCCACCACATCCACTTGATGTGTAGTTATTTGATGATTTTTTAGGTTTTGGCTTATGCTCAACTACTGGTTCAACATCATTTTCGATGCAAAATTGTATATATTCACTATGGCTTATATCTCCTGTGTCAATTAAATCTTTAACTGCATCATTGAATTTAGATTCCATTGTTGATTGCTCATCATATCTTCTTTTATAAAAAGATAATAATCGATTTAATAGTGCATTTTGTTCAGAATTTCTTGGCATAACTACTTAATATATTTTAAAGTATATATTAAGTTTTATTTTAGAATCTTTTTAATTTTCTCATCTCTTTCAAAAGATTTTAGAACTGATTCATCTTCTATATATTTATCAGTATTTGGATCGTAATTAAATAAAAATAGTGAGAGTAATATACCGATTAAGATAATTGGTGATGATATAATAACAAGGATATTTTCTTGTATTTGACTTGTTGACAACAATACTATTGATTGGATAATTAACCAAACCTTAAATAGATATTTCCAATTTATGTTTTTTATTTTTTTTGAAAAAATATATCTTTGTTTAATTGATGATTTTTGTATCACTAATCCGAATGCTATTATACAGGCTAAAATTACAGATAGTAGTATTGAGATATATAGTAAAGTGTCTGCGTTATTCATTTAACAAATTTCTAAGTTTTAATTCTCTCTTCATATATTTAATAGTTTCTTTGTTAGCACCACTTACTTTAAAATGATGATATAGTGCTCTTTGAAAACCAAAATTACCATAGGTCTTTTGTATTTCTACCCTAGTAGACTCGTTTTCAAAATAATCTATACACATTTCAGGCGTTATATCTTTAATAAATCTATCAATCATCTCATCCCATTCTATATCAAGTGAATCTTGCTCGTGAAAATTATGATGACAGTAGAAGCATTTATACAACTTATCATCAGTTAGAATAATACCAATTACATCTTTGTTAGGATTGCAATTTATACAATTACATTTATTAATCTTACGACAATTTGGGCATATTAGAGCCATAAATCTTTAACTATTTCTATAGATGTTTCTGTTCTTTCTTTCCAATCTCCGCCAATTTCAATAAAATTACAATCCAATTTTATCAACCAGTCCTTAATTACATTATAATGATCTTCTCTTTCTTTTAGAAAATTTCTTGTTCCATCTTGCACTGATTCACAATCGGGTTTTAATAAAAAATATAAATCATATTTTTTCTTCCCCCCTAATTGCTTTAAGAAATATTCTTCAGTTTGTAGATACTCATTTGGACAATACATTTTTGAAAAAATATATGTTGTTATATCCTCAGTATCACAAAATATGAATCTATTTGATGATCTAATCATCCAATCTTCAATTTCTTGTCTACCCTTTGATATTGGAATAAAGTCTTTAATTTCGACTTTATTTTCAATTTCATATATTAATCGACCATATTCAGGGACAAAGTTTGTATTAAAGTAGTTTGCTAAGTTTGCTGTTAGTGTTGATTTTCCGGTAGATTCTGGGCCCATTATAGCAATTCTTTTAACAAAAAATGGCTTTACCTCATTAGGTATAAATTTCCAATTTTGTAAAGGATTTCCACGCACTTTTGTTCCAGATACAGGAACTACTTTCCTTTCTATATCAACCATATGATGTTTAATTCCTAAATAATTAGCATAAGTTTCTCCATAATTTTCTGATGTTAGAATCACATCAATATCACTTGGGCAATATCTTTTAGCAACATCTATCCATATACTCCAAAAATTTGTATCTTCTTCAGGGTATTGTGGTAGTTCCTCAGAGCAATGTTTTATAGTTATTCTTGATTCATTTTTATACACTTCTTTTAACCATGAAAATCTTAATTCACCAGGTATGTTCTCAGATTTTAATGAGCAAATAAGAACAGTTAATTTTTCACAATTATCTAATCCACTGTCTATCAAGTGCCTATGGCCAAGTGTGAGTGGAAAAAATTTTCCTAGTATGTAACCACTTTTATACTGTTTCATCTAAAACAGAGTTTATTTTATTTAGCCTTTTTATTGGTTTTGAAACTTTTTCTACAAAATCTTGAAAAAGTCTTGTATCTTTTAGTAATTCTTTTAGCCTTCTCTCTGCAACAGCATATGCATAATCCCAATTTTCATCTCCACATTGTTTTGTAAAGTTACAGGTATGTCCTTTATTTACAATATAATTTTGAATTTCCTCAAGAAGATCTGTTACATAATAAATACCTTCATCAGTTACAACATCCTCTTTAACTATTTTGATAATTTCTTCTCTGGTATACATTATCTTTTCTTTTCTCTAAATGCTGATTTAGTTTTATTTGAAAAATTTATTAAATCTTGTAAAGATACATTAAATTTATTTAATGAAAATTCCTCTATTGCGCCAATTAAGTCTGTTAGTTCGCACAATTGTAAAACTTTATCCCCTTGATCAACCGCATCTGTTAATTCTTTAAATTCTTCTTTAATTTTAGAATATTCACCTAATACGCCTTTCTTTATTTCTTTCTTATGATATCCCATTTTTATATAAACTAATAATTTTACTTAATCTTGGTTCTGCGCAGCCAGTAGCATATATCCATTTTAGAAATTCACATTCTCTAATTCCATAACTACCAAGTTCTTGACTTTTATATTCTATATCATATCCAATATTTGTTTTTATAACTGAAACTTCTGGAATATATTTTTGATAAAATCTAGAACAAATTTCAACAATTTTATCCAATTCATTATTATTTACTAAATCTGTTTTAATTAATTCATTTTTAATGAAATATTTAGTGTGTGAATAGTCAAAACTTTCAAATCTAAAGCAAGGAGTTGTTGTTTGGAATTGACCTTTTGGTAAAAAATCTTTTAGATAAAGATATAAAAATGATTGCTCACCTGATGCTACCAAGCACTTATTATTATGTTTTAATTGAAAAGAAATTCTATCTTCTGGTTTAGTTAGTTTATCAACATACTCTGAAACAGTCCAAGGAGATTCTATTCTTTTAAATCCATTACTTTCATAATAATCAATTGAATCTGATATTATTTTATAATTTATCATTTTTGAATTGTTTTTGCCATTTACGTAATCCTGCTACAGCCATTATTAAAAATATAAAATAAAGCCCACATGATAGATATAGTTGGTGTTTATAGAAAAGAAATATAAATAATATATCCGCTAAAATCCAGCAATACCAAGATTCTATTTTTTTAGTTGCTAATAAATACATGCCAAATATACTCAGAGTTGCTGTGATAGAATCTAATATAATGTCATGTCCATTGAAAATAACTGACATTGATAGAGTTATTAAAAATATAGAGAATATATTAGCAATAGTATTGGCAATATCATCATTTGAAAGTTTACTAATTTTAATATCTTCTTTTGGTTTATGCCAATTTTTCCAGGCTATAAACGATTGTGCCATAAAAACAAATTGTAGTAGCAAGTTTGCCCAATCATGATTATTTTTAAACAAAACAGCATATGCTATTATACCAACAATTCCTATTGGCCAGCAAATATCATCCTCTTTTATTGTAAAATAGACTGACAATAAACTAAATAAAACCGCAATTACTTCAATAATTATCATATTCTAATTTTTAGTGTTATAAATAAACTTCTTAAAGAACCAACATAGTATGCAGGATCATTTGAGATAACACCTCCAGGTAAATAGTATTTTTGATTAAATATATTATTTACATTCAAAACTAGTGAAATATCATCTAGATTTAATGATGCAGTACCACCAACGATATAGCATTTTGGGGTTGATAGTCTATCAGATTGTGTGTTATTAAGATATATCTTAGATATATATGAACCATTTACACTTATTTTAAATATTTTACCATATTGTAATATATTATTCATTAAAAAATCAGGTGATCCGTATGGAGTTGTTTGACCTTTGAAAACATAGGTTTGATTGGTTAAATAGTCGGTATAAATTTTACTTCTTGAAATTGATGCATTTGTTATAAACATAAATTTTTTAAAAGTATATGAACCATCTAATTCAATTCCTGTTCTTAAACTGTTAGTAAAGACTTCTTTTTTCATTAGACCAGAGTATATATCTATGTTACCAGTAGCAACATACTCATTATAAAATTTCATTAAATAAAAATTACCTGCTAATATTAGATTTTGATTATGATAATTAGTACCAATTTCTAAATCATATACATGTTCTGGTGAGAGATTCATAATTGAATCTCTATTAGCATTATCATTTCCTTTAAAAATATCTGAGCGACCTGGCTCTCTACTTGTTTTTCCTAAAGAAATGTAGTTTTCAAAATATGTTCCTATATACTTAGCGCCAATTTTTGGATTAAAAAATAACCAACTAAAATTCTTCTTAAAGGAGCCTGTATATAAAAAATCCACATGTCTTACTTGTATATCAGCGAATAATCTTATCTTATTAATAGGGTAAATAATTTTTGAATATGCTATATAATCTTGTTTGTAGCCTGTATTTTTATATACAGATGTATCTACTGGTCCAAAATGACTTCGTTGATAATAATTATAGTTTAATCCAGTATTAACAATAAAATTGTTTTTTTGGTAAATCAAATTGGTTAATGCGCCCGTTTGTCTCCCATCAACTTTAAATGTGTAGTTTAGTGTATCAATTCCAATATTATATTTTCCATTAACACCATTTGTATAAATAGATGTATTGAATTTAATATTTTTCTTTTGATAGTTTATCCAATTTAATGCAATAAAATTTTGACTAAATCTATCAGTATCTCTTAAACTATTTGAATTATATTTATAACCAAATGTATCTAAATCAGATTTAGTTACAGGGTTAAAAGCCAATTGGTTTCGTGATGCTCCTAAAAAGCCATATAACTTAATGGTATTTTTATTACCAAAGTAGCCAATCTCACCAAAGTAATTAAATCCTTTTGATTCTGAGTGATTTTTAAACCCCCTTGTTGTTGATTCACCAAATTGTGAGTAAACTGCTATCTTTGAATTTTTTATCAATCCAGATGCATAATCTACAGCCAATCTTTTTGTATCAAAGTCACCAAATCCAACTTCGATATTTGCTTCTTTTTTAAGAGGTGATTTTGATTCCATATTTACAGAACCGGCAATAGATGTAGTTCCATATTTTGATGTTCCAATGCCTCTTTGAACTTGAATATTGCTAATATTAGAATAGAATCCTGGCATATTGCTGAAATAAATTCCTTGGTCTTCCATCTCATTTAAAGGAATTCCATTAAGTGTGAAATTTATTCTTGTTTGGTCTAAACCCCTAATCCTCATATAAGAATAGCCCATTCCGGTCCCATTATCAGATTGTGATAGTGTGTTTGGTGATAGTTTATTTATTATAAAAAATGGGTCGGATCCTTGATTCAAATCTTTTAGAGAATCACATTTTATAACAGATAGTGTAACAGGTTCTGATGCAATAGGATTTAAACCTATGACTTGTAATTCTTTAAGAGTTTTTAAGGAATCAATTGTTTGTGAATTCGCAAATAGCGATATCAGCATTAAAAATAACAAAATTATCTTTTTCATTTATATTTATTTAAGTTGTTTTCCGTGTGGTGTTGGCTTTCCATTACTGTCTAGGGCAACAAAAACCATTTTATCTATATCTAGAATAGTTGTTTCTGTATCTTTATTTCTAACAGAAACTTTTAATGTAATTGAGGTTCTACCAATTGCTATTGTTGATACTCCAATTTCAATAATATCACCTTGATATGCAGGTGAAACAAAATTAATTTCTGATATTAACTTTGTTACTAGATTTTTAGTACCTAATTGACACATTGCATATATTGCTGATTCTTCATCAACAAATTGTAGTAATCTACCACCGAAAAGAGTGCCTCTAGCATTCAAATCTTCTGGTTTAATCAATTTTCTAGTTCTAAAGTTCATATTTTATTTCGTTTTCATACTTGATTCTTTTTCTAAAACTTTTTCAATCATTTTATCTCTTCTAAAAACAGATAGATATGTTTGAATCTTTTCTTTTTTTAATCGAAAGAGATAGTTGAAATTCTCGACAAATTTCCCATTCCAATTTCTATCAACTAGTAGTTCTATATCAATTAGACCATCACCATTTCTAATTTCACTTTTTGTCCCAGCATATGGTAGGAACAAGTTTGGAGTTTCTAAAACCCCTTCGATTTTTCTTTCTAAATTGTATTTTTCTACTGGGTAGTTTTCACATTTACATAAAAGCCTTCCTTTAAAACTATAAATGTATAATATTCCATTTTGAGTATTTTCGGTATCTAGTTTTACGTATGGTAAATAGGTTTTGCATATACATTTATTTATTTCCCAATCAGCATCATCCATAAATGAAGCACAGAAAACAGATATTCCAAGTATAGATGATACTACTATAGAAAGAATAAAAAATACATTGTAGTCAAAGTATCTAATTGTCTTATCTCTGTAGATATGTTGCCTTTTATAAAAAGAAGTAGAGTTATATGTGGGCGCAGGCTCTATATATACCCAACTTCCGTTAGAAGCGTCTTTAAACTCATATATAATGCGCTTGCTTGTTATCGTTTTGCTATCTAAATTAGCAATTATAGATAAGAATATTAGAATAATGAAAATTTGTATAGATTTACCTACATTTTCTTTAATTATGTTTTTTAACAGTTTTAAATAGAATTTCATTATATTTTATTCTTTATTAGTTTTTCTAAAAATAAATTAAGGTCTTTTGATAAATCTACATCCATATCATTGAATTTAAATGATTTGATAGTAACATCAAAATCATCAACACATATGTCTTTTGTAGCAGGGGTATAGTAATTACCAGCAGACTCATCAACTGAAAAATCAACATCCAGTGAATAGTCAATTTCTAGTGTATTTTCACCAGATTTAAATATAATAAATTGCTCATCTGAATTACATACCTCACCCTCATTATAAATATCAATAAAATCAGATGATTTTATAAAATCACCATCAATAATTTCAATATTTGACTCGTTTATAAGTATGTCGTTTATCATATTTATACAAATATACAAAAAAATGCTAGAAAAATAAAATATATAGAAAAAATAAATTATAGAAATGGCAAGACCAACAACAATTAGCAAAGTAGATAAACCAAAGAAAAAAAAGTTAGGAAGACACGCAAAAAGCAGAACTTCTAATAAGAAGTCTGCTCTATATAAAAAACCTAATGTTGGTCAAGGTAAATAATTAAAAAATATAGTGAAATAATAAGTATACAAAGCCTGTTGCTGTTAAGACAACTAAAGCCCATTTACCCAGTTGATTTAACTTGTATAATATTTCTGAGTTGTCACACACTCTATCATATGATTGACCTGTAGCCAATCCATATAAATATGTTAGTGGTACAATAAATGCTGATAGTGCTGCAATTGATATAAATAGAGCAAAGCCGAATATAAATGTTATAATGACTAATATTACTAGTAAAGATAACGCACCATTAAGTGTTGGGATTTGTATATTTTTCATAGTTTCTATTATTTAGAATACAAATATACAAAAATTCTATATAACTACCAAATTGCTTAAATTGAGATGATTTTATCAAAACCTTCGCTTTTATCAACCGGTTGATAAGAATCAATCATACTTTTGACAATATGATTTGGTATGCTTTTATTCTCTTCTTTATGTCTTTTCTTATTTCGCTTATCATATTCTACTTCTGACAAAATAGGAAAAACTATTGCAATTTTATAATAGTTATCATCATAAAAAGATAGATTATAAATCCTTCGTTTTCTTGACATATTTGTCATATTAATAATAACATTGTGCTCATTTGCAGCAGACTTTTCGATAGAATTAATTAATATCTTATCAACTTTTTTTTGATCTACTGTCTTAAACGCTTTAGAATAATCATCAGTACCTGATAAATCCATAACAATATCATCTCTTGAAATAACTTCAAATTCTAAGCCATCTAACTGTCGAATTAGTGTGTCTTTTCCAACTAATGGATGACCCACAAGTAATATAACATATGGTTCTTTTATTCTAGATAGAAGATTTTTAATTCTCTGAATCATAGTCCTATATATAATTATTTATGGTTATATTTTGCCCAATTAACAGCAATGATTGTTTTTGCATCATTAAATCTTGTTGAAAGCATATCTTCTTTAGACATCTCAATTATTTCAATTTCTTCATGCTCACCCTCAACTCCACCACCTTCTCCAATTTTTTTATCAACAACCGAAAAATAGATAGAAACCATTTCAGTATTACCGCCTGGTGATACATAACATTCATCTAATAAAATCATTGATTTTACGCTATACCCAATTTCTTCTTCTATTTCCCTTTTCATAGCATCTCGTTTATCCTCACCTGGATGATCTAAAGTACCTGCAGGAATTTCAATAATATCAGATAGCGAACCAGGGCGCCATTGACTTACAAAGATATACTTTTTAGTTTCTTCGTTATAAACTAATGATGCAACAGCATCTTTTCTTCTCATAACTTCTCTTTTAACTTCTTCGCCTTTCTTAGTTTTTACAGTAAGTAGATCAACATTTAGGAAGCCTTTATACTTATTTTCTCTATTTAGTATCATTTTGTTAAAATATTTTTTATTTTTTCATCTCTTATCCTTTCTAAATCTAAAGATAGATTTTCTTCACAAACTACACATTTTTCATAACCAATTCGAATGCTGTTTAAATAGGTAACTTCATATTCCCCAAAGACTTTATCAGTACCTTTTTTGAATATCCAGCAATCTCACCACTATGTCTGAATTCACTTACAGGTTGCAAATAAATAACTTTATCTCCTATTTTAAATTTCATTTTATACAAAAAACCTCAATTTTTTTTGATTCACTGGTTAATATTCTATGAAATCCATCAATTATTTTATACATATTTCCTGATTTTTTTACAATACCTTTAGGGTAGTAGTAATTTTCATCATTGTAATAAGATGTATCTTTTGATTTTATATCATTAATATGATTTTGGTTTAGTTTTTTAAACTCAATATCATTTTTGAAGATTGCTATTAGTTCAAACTCAGCATTAGCAATCGTATTATTTAAATAACCATATTCTAAATTAACAACATATTTAATTTTGTCTGTTAGAGTTTCTAACTTATACATAGCATCAACATCATTGCTAATTTTAGCAATCAATCCTGTATCAATAGTTACCTCACCTATTTCCTCTCCATAATAGCCATTCTCTACCCCAACATTCCAATAATTCTCGTCCCATGCTTTATGAGCAGTAAGAATTCTATTAATGCAATATTTATCTACTGTATCACCACCATATAGAAGGTTGGCTAATTTGAGATTTCTCTTTTTTGATTTTTTGCTAGATGGTTCTAACTGTGAATAAATCTCTTCTGTAAGAGATGATAGGTTAACAGATTCTATTTTAATATCGACTATTTTACTACATCTACATATTGAGTCGCAATATCCAGACGTTTCACAATCTCTTGATGTATTGTAATCATAATCAACACAATTATAATTTAATTTTAACATCTGTCTTTTCTTAACCTTGTTTTGAAAAACTTCCCATCTATCTCTCGGTAAATATATACATTATTCTTTTTAATTTGATTTAATATAGATATTAATGTTTTACCTGATATAGAATTCCAATCAAGTGGCATTACTTGATTTTCAAAATAGACACATCCTTTTCCGATTCTATCTATCTTATAGATATTTGTTTCTATTGGAAAATCAAAGTATAAAAAGTTATTTTCATGTTCTAATACTTTTAACTTGAATTTATATAATTCGATAATTTTTGATATTAGATGATGATCAATAAAATTCATATAAATTCTTTTATTTAATTTCTCCATCAACTTTTTGATTTCTAATTTCGCTCTCCAATTCCATCATTTCAGTAAAACAATCTCTTAAATGACTATACATTTTACCCAATTCAAATCCATAAACAACATCATCCTTTTCACTATTACATAAATCTTGAATTAAATTTGCATTTAATTCAAACATTCTTTTGTAATGCTCAATTTTTTCTAATTGTTCTTGTGTGATTAAATATTTTCTTTCCATATATTTTCAATAAAAATTGTTGTATAAAAAAGTGTAGCCGCGGTTCTGTTTTATGAATACATTTATCTCATCTCCCGATGGTCAATATAATTGACTGCCCCAACCCGAACATCATAGAGGAACCGACACTCTAGTTCTATATGGGTTGCTAATTCTTTGGTACAAACGATTGTTTAGATCTCCCAAATTAGGTTCAATAGCCAGCGAACTTCCTCTAGGTTTTATCCCAGCGTATTCTCCTTCTTTTATACAACTAATTTTAGCAAATATAATAATAATATTTGAATTTTAATATATATCTTATGATATTTTTAACTAAATCAAAATTAGAACAATTTTTATTAAAAAATAAATTACCAATAGAAGATTGGGGTAGTGGGAATGCAAAAACTGTTGATCATCTCTTTAAGGAAATCATAAAAGGTGAGACAAAAATTGAATTTATTGATAATGAATTAGTTAGACATGTTAGGGCATTATCTATTACTGTTTTATATAAAGATTTGATATTAAAAGAGGATTATCAAAAGTTTAAAGATGGTCGGGTTAGAAAGAGGAAAATGGATGCTTCAGTTGCAGAAAAATTGGATAAAAATGATAGGAATTTAATAAGTGCTGTAATCAGAGGAATAAAAGAAGAATTAGATGTTGATATTAGCGAATCACAAATTTCTAATAATGGTAAAAATAGAAAAATAATGGATTCTATGTCTTATCCAGGTTTAAATTCAATAATAGATCTTTTTAAATATACTGTTATACTAAACGATTCACAATATAATCCAGATGGATATGTTGAAAATCAAGAAGATAAATCAACCTATTTTAAATGGATTAAAAATTCAATAAATGAAAAATATAAACCTTCAGTATCAAATTTTAATGAGGAAGAAGTTCAAGAAATTAAAGATATTTTTCTAGATGCAGTGGATGAATTTTCAATGCAGCCGTGTGGAGATGATGGTGAGTATCGACCAAATAAGTCAACTACTCAATATTTTATAGGTTGTTATAGAAATGCTTTTATTGAGGTGAAAACAACAGGTGATAATATTTTAGAAATTAAAAGATATGTAGAAAAAAATATTATTCCGAGATTGAAAAGCCTTGGTTATAAGATATTGCACTTTGAAAATAGTACTGACTATGATATTACTAATGATATAGAGATAGATTATGATATGCTAGTTCTTACTATTACAAAATAATATATAGTAAATGAAGAATACATTGTTTTATATACTTATTTTATTCTTATTTAGTTGTAAAGCACAACTACACTACCCTAAAATGCCACAGGATTTAAATAATAAGGAACATCATTTGGGCGGCCCAGTTACTTTACAAGATGATCATGTTGTTACCATGTCAAGTCAATATAAAGATATGATTGCTCTTCATATGGATAAAGAGCCAGAATATATACCAAAAAGTCGAAAGGAAAAAATGTCATCTGTTCCTAAAATAACAGAGTCAGATTTAGGACAGATTGTATATAAAATACCTGATACAATGCAAGTTCGAAAAACTTACCAAATATCAGTTAGAATTGCTAAAGGTACTGATGATATAAAAATAGTTGAAGAATATAGAGGAAAAGTAACTACAAGAATAATTAAAACAAGTTCTATTATGGAGGTTCTATTAGTTGATCCTGCACCAGATGATAGAAAATCATTTGAGATTACAAAAATAAATAATGATATTCAAATGATTGATTCTACAGGTTATACAGAATGGTTATTTAGTATAACTCCAATTCATACTGGAAAGTATAAATTAAATTTGATTGTCTCTATTATAAGAAATGATTCGCGAAAACAAATTGTATATACTGATAAGATATATGTGCGCTCTAATGCATCAGCGCAAATTCAAACATTTTGGGAAAAAAATTGGAATTGGACATTTGATACTATTCTAATTCCTCTAATTACCTTTGCTTTTGGTATATGGTTTGCAAATAGAAGAAAGAAAAGGAAGAGTTAATCCTTTGCTAATCCTAAACCAACAGAAACACCAGTTATTGTTGATAAAACTATAATTAATAAAAATCCATATGTATTTGATACAATATCTCTTTCAAAGATGTATAGTAATAATAATATTGCCCAGCACATTAAGGCGAGTAGAAATAAATTCAATTTGCTCATTTTCGTTATATTATTTTAAAACATCACTTAATTTTTCATCCCTAATTTCTTGCTTTAACTCATTCATTATTTCATCATAGTTATCATAATTAGATAATTTATTAACTATAATATTTCTATATAATGAGAGCATCTTATAATGTAAAATATGCTCAGGCGTTTGTGATCCATAATTAGATGGAAAATATTTAGATTTGACCATTGATACACCATGATTAAAATAGATAAATTCTAAAATTGCACCTTCACCTATGTTATTTATAAAAGTTTCGATTGGATTTTCATATTTTATTCCTTTTGCTTGACTGACAATCTTATCAAAAGTGGTATCTGGAAATTTTTGCCCACTTATCATAAATTTATCATTATTATAAGAGTGTGAGAGATAGGTTTCTAATGAATAGGGCTTTAATGAATTAGAGAAACTAAATACACCTTCTTTAGAAAGTTTATCATATACAGATTTAAGTTCTAAACCAAATGATAATTCCTGAAATATATCATTATTTTTAGAAACAGTTAAATTGTCTTCTCTACCAACACAATTATCATCTACCTTTTCTATTATTGTATCAATATCTTCGCCAAAAAAATCTTCAATATATTTAGTACTAGCAGATTCTATAATATTGTCTATTTTTCCATAATCATCATATTTTCCAATTACTGGAAGAAAAGTTGGAATAAAAAAATCAGTAGAATATACACATCCGGCATTTTTCCCATCCACATATTTATTTTTCGTCATAAATATTAAAACCGTATCATCACCACATTCTATTGGTAAAGATGATATAAATCCCGTTGATCCAAAACAACCCATTTTTATACTTTTTTAAAATATTATTTACAAATATATGAATATTTTAAAAAAAATAAAAATTTTTAAGTATTTACAATTTTAACTAACTTTATTTTTAGATTATTTGTACCTTTTATTAGTCGATGATAAACACCCATTGGTATAAATATTTCTTTATCTATATCTTTTGGTAATTCATTATCTAATTGTATTTTCCAATCTGTCTGTCCAATGGATTCAATTATTCTATCTTCCCTATCTCGATGCCAAAGCATTTCTACAGAATCAGTATATTTATCAAATTCTCTGATAAATATATTATCACTTAATTTAGTTTCTTGAAAAGGCAACATCTGATTAATTTTTAAGAATTTTTTTGAAGGCATATATTACCAATAGCCAGGATAAGTCTTATTATTCCAGAGATATCCATATCGATTTATTCTGCACGCCCAGTAGCCTGCTTTAGTTTTATCTTTTTTCAAATGACATTGATGCCTAGCAGCAAATGATTTTCTTGCTTTTGGATCACTAACTTTAGCAGTCAATCCACCGTGCGAGTCACCAAAGGAAATCTTTTTAACTTTACCCGTTTTAGGATTTTTAACATAGACATGATATTTTTTAGCACCCCCACGCATTGGGTGATTTAATTGAACTTCTTTCCCTTTATATTCAGCCTCATTTATTTCCTCAATATTTTCTATTGGTAAATCTAAAGGAACCAATTCACCATTAAACATTCCAAACTTACCAATATCGGTTGATTCATATAAATTCCTATCAATATCACATAGATCAATTTTACCTGAGTCAAATAAGTCCCTAGACTCTTTTATAACTCCATAAAATGCTTCTGATCCAGGTCTGAATATATTTTCAGTAATTGATTTATTATTTTCTAAGTGATACTTTATATTTTCTTTTATTTTCTCAGTATTAAATAGGTTAAAGTTTAAAATATAATCCATTTTATTTTTTATTTTTTAAGAAATTATAAACTTCTTCTATATCATCCTTAGATGTTGCTATATGATCTGATGCCCAATTATGTCCATTAGTTAATGTATCATCTACTTCTTTTTCATCCATTTCTAACATTTCATCAACTAGTCGTTTTATTGTTTCTAAGTTGCTAAAAAACATATAATTTTTTGTTTCGCTATCTTCCGAAATTGATTTATTTTCTATAAAATGTTTTAAGTGTTTCATTACCTATTTACTTTTTTATTTATATATTAATTTTATATAATATAATACTACCTTCCATATCCTCAATTATATATGAACAACTTTCACAGAAATCTCCAGTATTATAGTAGTTTATATTATCTAATTTATCAATTGTTGGAGTGTGTATATGCCCTATCATTATTGAGTCACAATCCTCTTCATTTGCCTTTTTAACGGATAATATTTTAAAATCATTTATAAATGCAATTGCATTTTTAACCTTATTTTTTAAATATGCGGATAGTGACCAATATTCTCTTCTAAATAATTTTCTAAATAAATTATAAATTTTATTTATTTTAAAACTTAATTCATAAGCCATATCTCCAAGAAAATACATAAACCTATGTACTCTTATAAATCCATCAAATTGATCACCATGACAGATATAAATTCTTTCGCCTTTTGATGTAGTAAATATAAGTTCATTACACAATTTTATATCACCAATACTTAGATTCTGATCTTCGATAAGTTCTCTTAAGTAAAAATCATGATTACCAATGCAGTATGTCACATTAACACCATTTCGGGACATTCTTAATATTTTCTGAATAACAGTTGAGTGATCTTTATTCCAATAAAATTTCCTTTTAAGTGCTGTTAGATCAATAAAATCACCTATTATTATAAGATTCTCAAATTCGTATTTTTTAAATGTTTCTAATAGTTTATTTGCTTGGCACTTTCGAGTACCTAGATGAATATCCGATATAAATAATGTTCTAATTTTTGTTATCATGTCCAGTATTTAACATCTTTTTTAAAGTAATCATAATTATTTCTATTAATTATATTCATGAAAATATATCTTATCATACCTAAATATCCCATTTTTTTAAACCTTCTATTATCAGAGTAAACATCTTTATTAATAATCCCAAATTTTTTACAATCCACTCTTTTAGAAAATAAATAATCCTCACAATGCATTACGTCTTCAGGAAATCCACCAAGTGATATAAATATATCAGACTTTACCATCATATAAATACCAACACTAAATGGTTTATCGTATTTTGATAAGTAGATTATTATATTATTTATTTTATATAGTAATTTAACAGCTAAAAATTTAGAATTCATCCTTGATGCTAATAAGTCTAAACTATTATTTTCCATTTTCAATACTGATGCTGAAATCATTTTCCTATCAAAAATTTCAGCATCTGCATCAATAAATAAAATATATTTAGTATTTGCTAAATTAGCACCTCGATTTCTTCCAATAGCCGGCAAACCACCATCTATTATCTCTATATTTAATTTATTAGAATAATTATTAATTATATCAACTGTAGAGTCTGTTGATTTAGCATCAGCTATTATAACTCTAACACCTTGTATATCTTTTTGCTCAGATATTGACTTTAGACAATTACCTATATAATTTTCTTCGTTTTTACAAGGTATAACTATTGTCAATATATCTTTCACATAGTATATATTAATTTTAATGTATGAATTTTTCCTTGGTTCTAGGCACCAAACTAGCCTCTTCAGCCGAATTTAAATTCAACATTTGCTTTATAACTCTCTCTAATCCAACGCCAAATCCACCTGAAGGTGCCATACCCCATTTAAAAGCCATTAAATAACTTTCAAATTTTTCAGGATTTAATCCTTTTGATTTAATAGATTCAACTAATTGATTATAGTTATGAATTCGCTGCCCGCCACTTGTTATCTCCATGCCTCGGTACAATAATTCAAATGTCTCTGAACACCCTTCTTCAGGAGAAGGCATTGCATAAAATGGTCTTTCAGATAATGGATATTTTGTAATAAAAACAAATTCTGAACCAGTTTTATTAAAAATATATTCAGATACTAACCTCTCTGCCTCAGTATTTAGACCAATTTTTTCATATGTTATTTTATACTCATTTTTTATAATTTCAATAGCCTCACTATAAGTTAATCTTGGAATAGGATTGAATTTTAATTCTACTCCTAAATAAGATAATTCTTTAGCACAAACACTATTTAAATGATTAAAAATATACTCAAATGCATTCTCTTCCATTTGCATTACTTCTTCTACAGATTCAATAAATCCCATTTCTGCTTCGAATCCGGTAAATTCCGTTAAATGTTTGTTAGAGTTGGACCCCTCTGCTCTGTAGACTTTTCCAACTTCAAATACTCTTTCATAAACACCTACCATCATTTGTTTATAAAATTGTGGGCTTTGAGTTAAATACATTTTTTCTCCAAAATATTCTACCTCAAACATTTCTGATCCACCTTCTAACCCAGCAGCAGACATTTTTGTAGATTGTATTTCAGTGAAACCTTGACTTCTTAGATATTCGCGATAGGCCCAGACTACCTCGGATTGTATTTTAAATATACATCGCTCCTTTTCCTTTCTAAGAGTGAGAGGCCTAAATATATTTAATGTATTAAAAGGCGGACATCCTTCTTCCCTATTAATTGGGAAAGGAAGAACTTCTGCTCTTGAAAATACATTAATAGACTCTGCAACGATTTCATATCCACCATAAGTTGATTGTGGTTCTATTTTAACCGTCCCAATTACTTCAATGACAGATTCAACTGTTAATGACTCTGGGATAACATTTTTTGGTATAAATATTTGACAATATCCTGTTCTTTCTCTTAGTACAAGAAATGCCATTTTTTTAAGTTCTCTATATTGAGATACCCATCCTTTTACTAATACTTTTTGATTAATAAAATTTTCTAGTTGATTTACATTTATTCTTTTCATAATATTTTTTATTTTTTTTAGATTTGGTTTAAAACAAAAAACCCAGTTAGATTTTCTAACTGGGTTTTGAAATTAGGTAATAGTTATCTATTACTAATCTGACAAGCAGTTAGCGTATAAATAACAATCATCGTTTAATTTAAATATCTTTTTCATTTATTAGTTCTTGTATTACATTATCAGGAATTAACTGTCCGTATGAAAACATATCATCAAATTTTTTTATCGGCATTTTTTTCCTTTATCTTTTTATTTATTGCTTTAATATCAAAGATAAAATCTATGATAAAAAAAAGTACAATTATACCAAATAATATTTTACCCATTTTAATTTATATATTTACAAATATAAGGAATTTATCTTGATTTAAGAAGAGAAAATTTCTTCATCATATCATTCCACCATTCTTTGTGATAATTTAAAATACTATTATTTCCAATTTTTTTAGCCCTATCCATTCCTGATGATCCATCTTTATCCCCTACTGTATATCCAAGTCTAAAAGACTCATCTGTTAAATCAAATAGTTGTTTTTCGGTATATTTCTTTTCAGTATCATCAAGATTTCCAATCTCTACTGGATCAGGACTGATCATCTTACCTACAGCATTAGCAGCCCGTTTAAAAAAATTCTCATTCATTTTTTTCAAGTGTTTCATAGTTTTAGTTTTTTCTTTTTGCTATTTCGTCATCTACATCACACCAAAAATCACAAATTTTTGTAGATGTTTCATAAACTATATATTAGTTTAAATAAGGATATTTCGTATCTCTTTTTTCATATTTATCTACACACCATTTTATAGCATCTTCTATACTTTCGAATCCTTCAGTTTCCTCATCTATTTTTTGTGTTTGATACCCACCTCCTAATTGCCTTGTATACCAAGAATAATAACCAGTATAATATTTGCTATCACTGGTATATCTTCTTTTTTTCTCTTCTTTATTTTTACCAACTCCTATTTCTAAACAATATTGCCATCCTTGTTCTTTAGCAGTATCAATATCCGTTCTTTCATCAAAATTACACACATAGGAAATATCAGATTTAAGAAAATCCTTATACCATATACCCTCTTTTTCATCACCACGGACTTTAAAATCAGGTAAATTATATCTACTTGCTACTTTATTTATTTCTGATAAAATCGATAAAGTATTTTCAGAGTATGATTCAAATGTTTTTAGGTGTTTCATAACTTAATTGATTTTCTATTTTTTCCTTGAAATATTAGTGTAACTGATGTTCCTCCACCATATAATTTATAGTCTCTATCTCCCTTTAGACCATATGCCTCTAAAGTTTTGTAGAAGTCTAACATAATTGGTTTATTATATAACCAATCCATTTCATTTTTTTCAGGATAATCTTTACAAAAAATTTTATCAACATCTTCGATTTTAAAGTATATTGCATCCTTTTCATGAAATCTTGAATCAGATTCAGAAACAGTAATTTTTAATCCTTCATCCCCTAATTCTAAAGATAAATCTTTTAATAAATCCATTTCCTCTTGAAATTTAGATTCATTAAATTTTTTCAAATGTTTCATTTTTTAGATTTCTTTTTTTCTTCTCTATACTTTGACATTGTAGATTTTACAAAATCTTTAATTTCATCATCACAATCAGCAGTAGGTAAAAATGCATATCCACGCATACGAGACGACCATTTAACTTGACCAATGACATTTCCAGATTTTAAAACATTAAATGTATCAGTCTTAGAACCTTTTTTCTTAGGCTGCTTAGTGAACTTAAGCGATTCAAATAGCGAATATGAAATTAAGTTTTTCATATTCTATATATTAAAATCTTTTATAAATTATCTATAACTTTCTTTTAGTGAAACCGTTCTATTTAAACAAAGACCATTTTTATTATCTAATTTATAATAGCCTTTTCTTACTAATTGTACCGGTAAATCATTATCATATTTTAATACCTCAGCCTCAAATAGGGCATTATTATTTACAATTAGTGAGTCATTATTAATATATTTCATAAAATCACCATCCTTTTCTGGATCCGCTTCTGTAAATAATCTATCATACTCATTTATTGACATTGGTATTGCATTTGAAGCAGACACCCAATGAATTGTTCCTTTAATCTTTCGATCAATTGGTATGCCCGATTTAGTTAAAGGGTCATAGTTACAGATAACCTCGGTTACTTTACAACTCTCATTAACTTCATAGCCAATTACCTTTACAACATATGCGCCCTTTAAACGAACTTCACCATCTGGCTTTAGTCTAAAATATTTCTTATCAGGATTAGGCATAAAATCATCCGCCTCAATAAATAAATTTTTTGAGAACTCAACCATTCTAGTGCCTGCAGATGGATCCTCTGGATTATTTTCAATCTCAACCATCTCAACTCCCTTATCCCAATTTGCTATTGTTAATTTAATAGGGTCAGTTACACACATTAATCGATTTGAGCGCTTATTTAAATCATTTCTTAAACACTCCTCTAATAATAAATAACTAACTACGGATTCTCTTTTAGTAACACCAACAATTTCGCAAAAATTATTTATTGATTCTGGTGTAAATCCCCTTCTTCTTAATCCAGATATTGTTAAAAGTCTTGGATCATCCCATCCATCAACAATATTATTTTCAACCAAAGTTTTAAATTTTCGCTTACTCATCACAGAGTGATCAATATTCAATCGAGCAAATTCTGTTTCTTCAGGGAGTCTTCCTTCCAAATCACAATTTTCTAATACCC
>JACCDN010548896.1_pt1 | contig 36869 bp, 33 predicted proteins | sample 7441691 | NCBI WGS metagenome assembly JACCDN01 (sample SAMN15323439, study PRJNA562643) | freshwater metagenome | isolation source: river surface water | place: USA:Blue River Watershed | collected 2017-08-16
CAGCCCTTCCATCGGCGCAAGCGCCTACCTGGCTCAGGCGAGGCCGCGCTTGGTCGACGCCGCGAAGTCCACGAAGGCCTTCACGACGCGGCTCGAGGCCTCGGGCAGCGCACGGGCCTTCTCGATGGCCTGCGTGGTATTGAGGCCGTCGCGGTAGAAGAGTCGGTGCATCAGCTTCGCCGTGGCGATCTCCTCGTCGGTGAACCCTGAGCGCTTCAGGCCGACGGCGTTGATCATCTTGGTCTCGCACGGATTGCCGTCGGCGATGACGAAAGGCGGCACGTCCTGGACGCACTTGGAGCAGGCGGCGACCATCGCGTGGTCGCCGATGCGGCAGAACTGGTGGACACCCGCGTTCCAGCCGATGTTGACGTGGTCGCCGACGTGCACGTGGCCGGCGACGGCGGAATGGCTGGAGATGACGAGATGGTTGCCGATCACGCAGTCGTGCGCGATGTGCGAGTAGGCCAGCAGGACGTTGTCGTCGCCGAGGATGGTCCATTCGCCTTCCTGGGTGCCGAGGTGGACGCTGACGTATTCCCGGAAGACGTTGCGGGCGCCGACCTTCAGGCCGGGCTTGCCGGGGCGGGCCTTCAGGTCCTGCGTGCGGCCGCCGATGAAGGCGTAGGGGAAGACCTCGCACCGCGGACCGAGCTGCGTGTAGCCGTCGACCGTCGCGTGGTGGTGCAGCACGCAGCCGTCGCCCAGCGTCACGTCGCCGCCCACGTAGGCGTAGGCGCCGATGACGACGTCCTGGCCTAGCTTGGCGCCGGCTTCGACGATCGCGGTGGGGTGGACTTGCGTGGCCATCCGGTTCAGCCGTTGGGCGAGTCGGCGATGGTGAAGAGCAGTTCGGCGGACGAGACGCACTCGCCGTTGACGAGGCATTCGCACTCGGCGGCGGCGATGCGGCCGCGGACCTTGGTCAGCTTGGCGCGGATCTCCAGGGTGTCGCCCGGCGTGACGGCCTTGCGGAACTTCACCTTGTCGGCGCTCATGAAGAAGACGACCTTCGGGGCTTCGTCGGCGGCGCCGCGGCGTAGCATGATGAGGCCGGCGGCCTGGGCCATCGCCTCGACCTGGAGGACGCCCGGCATGACCGGCTGGCCCGGGAAGTGGCCCTGGAAGTAGGGCTCGTTGATCGTGACGTTCTTGATCGCGACCAAGGAGTCGTCGTTGAGCTCGACCACGCGGTCGACCATCACGAACGGGTAACGATGGGGCAGGGCGTTGAGGATCTGGCGGATGTCGAGGGCCGAGCCCACGGGGGCGGTCGGGGCTTCCACCTTCGGGCCGGCGGGAGCGGCCTTGGCCTTGGGCGCCTTGGATTCCTGCCACTGCTTGCGCACGGCCGCGGCGAGGCGGGCGTTGAGGGCGTGGCCGGGACGCACGGCGATGATGTGCGCCTTGAGGCGGACGCCGGCGAGGACGATGTCGCCGACGATATCGAGGATCTTGTGGCGGACGAGCTCGTCCTTGAAGCGCAGGGGCTCCTTGCTGACGATCTTGTCGCCCTTGAGGATGATCGCGGAGTCGAGCGTGCCGCCCTTGATGAGGCCCTTCTCGATGAGGCCCTCGATGTCCTCGTAGATCGTGAACGTGCGGGCCGGGGCGATCTGCGCCTCGTAGGTCTCGGCGTCGATGTCGATCGTCAGGTGCTGCGTGTGGATGCCGCGGTCGTCGGCGGACGTGCAGGTGATGCGCAGGCCGTCGAAGGGCAGGGCGATGATGGAGCGGCTGCCTTCGTTGATCGTGATCGGATGCGTGAGCGTGAACGTCTCGCGAGGAGAGTCCTGTTCGACGACGCCGCACTGGTGGATCAGCGTGGTGAAGGGGCGGGCGGAACCGTCGACGATGGGCGGCTCGGAGGCGTCGAGCTCGATGATGGCGTTGTCCACGGCCATGCCGCTGAGGGCCGAGAGCACGTGCTCGATGGTGTGCAGCTTGACGGTGTCGGAAGAGACGGTCGTCTTGCGCTCGAGTTCGGTGATCATCTCCGAGACCGGGCGCACCTCAGGCTTGCCGAAAAGATCGATACGGCGGAAGACCAGGCCGGTGTCAGGGGCGCCGGGTTTGAGGGTCAGGGTGACTTCCTGACCCGTATGGAGGGCTTTGCCCTTTACGGAGGCTTCTTTGCCAAGGGTACGCTGTTTCATGCCGTTCACACAGTTATTCACACCCCCCTCCCTCTGTAAAGGCCTACTTTCGAGGGGTTTGGGGTGGAATTCACGGTGGAGGGGTAGGGGTAGGGATGGGGGTAGGGGTAGGCTGATTCAGGGCTAGGGCCCGGGCTCGGGCTAGGGCTGGCGGATGCGATGCATGATGGTGGCCGATGAATGATGCAGGATGGACGATGGAGGATGGGTCGCCGGCTGAATCCTATCCTCCGTCATTCATCTCTCATCTGCTCTCATCATCTGCCTCTGGCGGCCCTGTCCCTGCCCCTCGCGACGAAGTTTCTTCGTCGCGTTCACTTGTTCACACGGGGCCGCCGTTCCTTGACACTTCCGAGCGCTCGGCAAATCGTCCGTGCGTGCTGCTGGTCATCGATAACTACGATTCGTTCACCTATAACCTGGTCCAATACTTCGGGCAGTTGGGCGTGGAGCAGAAGGTGTACCGCAACGACCAGATCACGGTGGAGGAAGCGCTCGCGCTGAATCCCGACCGCGTGATGATCTCGCCCGGTCCGTGCTCGCCCGCCGAAGCCGGCGTGTCGTGCGACATGATCCGCGCCTTCGCCGGCAAGAAGCCGGTCCTCGGCGTCTGCCTGGGCCATCAGGCCATCGGTCACGTTTACGGCGGCAACGTCATCCGCGCCCCGCACCTGATGCACGGCAAGACCTCGCCGGTGTTCCATAACGACACCGACGTCTTCAAGGGCCTGCCTTCGCCTTTCGCCGCGACGCGCTACCACTCGCTCGTCGTCGAGCGTTCCACTTTCCCCGCCGCCCTCGAGGTGACGGCCTGGACCGAGGACGGTCTCGTGATGGGCCTGCGCCACCGCGAGCTGCCGATCTGGGGCGTCCAGTTCCATCCGGAGTCCTTCGCCACCGAGCACGGCCTCCAGCTGCTGGGGAACTTCCTCAAGCTCTGAGCGATGTTCTGCCCCCGCTGCAATCACGAGGATACGAAGGTCCTGGAGACCCGCCTCGGGAAGGGTAACCATTCCATCCGCCGGCGCCGCGAGTGCCTGGCCTGCGACCATCGCTTCAGCACGATCGAGGAGATCGTCCGCGAAGGAATGGTCGTCGTGAAGCGCAACGGCGCGCGCGAGGAGTTCGACATCGGTAAGATCGCCTCGGGCGTCCGCAAGGCCACCGACAAGCGCCCCATCGAGGTCGAGCGCATCAACCTGATGATCTCCGAGATCGTCGAGAACCTGCAGGCGAAGTTCGAGGACGAGGTGCCCTCCAGCGCCATCGGCGAGGAGATCATGGCCCGCCTCCAGGCGGTCGACCAGATCGCCTACGTCCGTTTCGCCAGCGTCTACCGCGAGTTCCGCGACATCGACGAGCTCGCCAAGGCCATCGACCAGCTCCGCAAGGGAGGAAAGGCGAAGTGACCGCCGCGCTGCCCAAGTCGATCCGCCTCCGCACGCTCAACGCGCTGCTGGCCTCGATGGTGGGCACCGCTCCCCAGCTTCGCACCGACGTCGACGCGGTGCTCCGCGTCTTCGAAGCCGACGACGAGACCGACCCGCGCCTGAGCGCCGCGGACCTCGCCGCCGCGGCCGCGCAGATCTTCCGCCTGCTCTCGCCGGACCGCGCCACGCCTTCCGTCGCCGTGCTCGACCATCGCTCCGATCCGTTCGACGCCCTGTGGGCCGGCGAACGCGTCGCCGCCGCGCTCGCCACGACCGGCGAGTCCGCCGACGTGCTCTTCTGGGTGGTCGGCCTGCAGGACCAATATCTCTCCGGCGCCCGCGCCCGTTCGACCCGCTGGCGCGCGGCCTACGACGAAGCCGTCGACACGGTGCAGGGCCTCGTCGCGAGCCAGGCCGGCCGTCGTCGCGTCACGGTCGTCGTCCTCTGATTTCCCATGAGCGCCCCGAAGACGCTGTTCCAGAAGATCGCCGACAAGGAGATCCCCGCGAAGCTCATCCACGAGGATGCGGTCTGCGTGGCTTTCCATGACATCGCCCCGCAGGCCCCGACCCACGTGCTGGTCGTCCCGCGCAAGGCCATCCCGCGCGTCGCTGAGGCGACCGCCGAAGACCAGGCCACGCTGGGCCACCTGCTGCTCGTCGCGGGCCAGTTGTCGCGTCAGCTCGGCCTCGCCAAGGGTTTCCGCATCGTGATCAACAACGGTCCGCACGGCGGTGAGACGGTCCCGCACCTGCACGTGCATCTGCTGGGTGGACGCGCCCTCGATTGGCCGCCAGGCTGAGGCCATGAGCGCGCCCGAACCCTGCCTCGTCCTCGACGGCTCCGCCCGCGCCGGAGTCAGGGTGGGAGTTCTTTCGGGCGGTCGCTGGACAGGGCAGGGCGTTTCGCCTGACGGCGCCTTGGAAGGCCTGTTCGGTTGCGTCGAGTCCGCGCTCGCGGAGGCGAAGCTCTCGCTGGGTGACATCCGTTCCTTCGCCCTCTGCGTCGGGCCCGGTTCGGTGCTCGGTATCCGCATCGCCGCGCTCGCGGTCCGCTCCTGGTCCGCCCTCGAGCCGCGTCCGATCTTCGTCTGGGAATCCCTCGCCGCCTTGGCGCGCTCCGCGCTCGTCGCCGGCGAAAAGGGACCGTTCCTCGTGGCCGTCGAATCGCGCCTGAAGCGCTGGCACGCGCTCGAGGTCGCCGCCGACGGTTCCCTGGGCGCGCCGTTCGAGGCCGAGGCCGCGCAGCTCAACGCCGCCGGCCGCCGCTTGTTCGCTTCCGGAGAAGTCGCCGCCGCCGCGCTGCCGGCGCACATCCCTGTCCCGGCTCCTTGGTCGGCCTTGCCTGCCTTGCTGCGCCAACCTGGTTTCCTCCGCGAGGAAGCCCGCCCCGACGCCTTGAACGTCGCCCAGGATTTCGCGACCTGGTCCGGTGAACGCCACCGCGCCGACGCATGAGCACTTCCTCCGCCCGCGCCTGGGTCGAGATCGACCTGCCCGCCATCGACCGCAACGTCGGCCGCATCAAGCAGGCCTTGCCTCCGCACGTGCGCTACGTCGCCGTCGTGAAGGCCAACGCCTACGGACATGGCATGCCCGAGGTCGCCACGCGCCTGCTTCAGGCCGGCGTGGATTGCTTCGCGGTGGCGAACGTCGCCGAGGCCGCGATCCTGCGCGAGGTCGGCCATGACGCGGACATCCTGCTGCTCAGCCCGACCTTGCCCAAAGAGCTCGCGCGCGCCGTCGCGCTGGGCCTCGACATCACCCTGAACTCCCTCGCCGAAGCGCAGGCCCTCGCCGCGCTCGTCCGCGGCCGCGACCGCCGCGCCAAGGTCCACGTGAAGGTCGATACCGGCATGGGTCGCGCCGGCGTCTGGCACGAGCAGGCCGCCGAGCTCTTCGCCTTCGTGCTCGCCGATCCCGGTTTGGAATGGCGCGGCGTCTACACGCACTTCTCCGACGCCGATCACGACCAGGCGTTCACCGCAGGACAGAGGGCGACGTTCCTGCGTCTGTTGGAGACCATCCCGGCCGCGATCCGCGCCGGTTTGCTCATCCATGCCGACAACAGCGCCGGACTCGAAAGCTTCTCCGCCGCCGCGCCCTTCAACGCCGTGCGCGTGGGATTGATGCAATACGGACTGCCGCCTTCGGCCGGGTCTTTCCTCGCGAGCCTGCGTCCGGAGCCGGTGCTTTCCTTCCACGCCCGCGTGGTCTTGGTCAAGGACCTGCCCGCCGGCACCGCCGTCAGCTATAACCGCACCAAGGTCCTCGCCCGTCCGAGCCGCGTGGCCATCGTCGCCGTGGGTTACGGTGACGGCGTGCCCACCGCCGCCAGCAACCGCGGCCATTTCCTCGTCCGCGGCGCGCGTTGCCCGATCCTCGGACGCGTCACCATGGACCAGACCATCATCGACGTGACCGACGTGCCTGCCGTGGCCGTAGGCGACGTCGTCACGATCCTCGGCGCGCAGGGCGGCGACCGCATCACCGTCGCGGAGTTCTGCGCCTGGTCCGACTGCATCCCGTGGGAGGCCCTTTGCACGCTGACGCAACGCGTCCAGCGCGTGTATCGGACCGACCGCACCTGACCCATGCGGTCTTTCCTCCGTCTTATCTGGTGCGTCGTCCTGGCGGGCGTCGCCTCGGCGCAGGATGAGGTCGTCGCTTCCGCGGTCGCGCATGCCCGCGCCCATTTCGCCTTCTCGGATTATCGCGGAGACCTGCGCGATCTTCCCATCGGCGTGTTTGATTCCGGTGTCGGCGGTCTCACGGTCCTCGAAGCCATCAAGGCCCACGACCGTCATCATAACCTGACCGGCGCGGAAGGTGCGGACGGCGTGCCCGATTTCGCCGGCGAGAGCTTCGTCTATTTCGGCGACCAAGCGAACATGCCGTATGGCAACTACGCCGCGGCGGGGCGGACCGACTTCCTGCGTGAGCTCGTCCTGCGCGACGCCTTATTTTTGCTCGGTCGACGCCACGCCCGTGGCGCCAAGCCGCCGGTGAAGGCCATCGTCATCGCCTGCAACACCGCCACGGCCTACGGGCTGGAGGACATCCGTTCCGCGGTGAAAGCCTGGGGCATCCCGGTGATTGTCATCGGCGTCGTCGAAGCCGGCGCGCAAGGACTGGCCGAGACCGCCGAAGGCGCGCAGGGTGGGGTGGCGGTGCTGGCCACCGTAGGGACGTGCGCCTCCAACGCCTATCCGAAGGCCATCGCCAAGGTCAGCAACCGCCCGGTCCGCCAGCTCGGTTCCGCCACGTTGGCCGCCGCGATCGAAGGCGAGCCTTCGGTCCAGACGCCGATCCGTGACATCATCCGTGCCGATGTCGGTGCGTTCCTCAAGTCGGCCGCCGCCGACCAGGCCGCGACGATCGATACCCTGATGCTGGGCTGCACCCATTATCCCTTGGTCGCCGATGAGATCTCCGAGGCCTTCGCGTATTGGCGCGATTACTCCGATGCGGACGGACGTAAGCCCTACGCCCGACTCGTCGCCCCGAAGCTCAAGCAGGTGAATCCTGCCGCATGGACCGCCGAGGCCTTATGGCGTTCGCTCCATGGCGCCAAGATGATGGCCGATGCCAAGTCGCTTACCCGCGACCTCTTCTTCGTCTCGGTACCTAATCCCGCCTGGCCAGGCGTCGGCCTCGCCGCCGACGGTTCGTTGACGTACGAGTATAAATACGGACGTCAGCCCGGTCAGGTCGCCCGCGAAGACACGATCAAAGTCCCGCTCACGGCGGACATGCTGCCCGCGCCGACGGCGAGGCTCGTCCGCGAGAAGTTGCCGCTGACTTGGAAGAGCCTGCAGCCCGCCCGCTGAGCCCGCAGGCTCAGGGTTGCGTGGCAGGCTCGCGGCGGATGGCCACCACGATCGCGACCGCGACGCAAACGAAGGAGATGCCGCCCGAGATGATCTGCGTCTCCGCCATGAGGGTCTGGTAGACGTGCGGAAGCAGGGTGGCCAATCCCGTGCCGACCGACGTGCGATCGAGCGGGTGATGGCGGGCGATGAGCATGCCGCCTGACCAGAGCACCGCGGGGATCATGCTCCAGAGGGCGTCGGCCGGTGTGAGCCAAGGCGTCCAATGTAGGAACACTTCGGCCGATATCACCAGGCATAGGAACGACACTAGCGCCAGCACGAGGTTCTCGAGGACATTATGCCCGCGCTCGGCGTCGGCGAGCAGGGCCGCGTTGCGACTGGCGACGAATCGTCCATAGACCGTCGTCATCAGTGCGACGAACACCACCAGATAGACGACTTGTTCCATGATCGTCTATCCGGCGGGTCGCGGCGGCGCTCAGCTCCTGAAGCCGAAATACTGGCTGGCGTTGCCGTAGCAGACGTCGGCGATCAGGCGTTCGTTCCAGTCCTTGCGGTCCGGGATGCGTCCCGACTCGACGTCCTGGCCGACGAGGTCGCACAGGATGCGGCGGAAGTATTCGTGGCGCGGGTAGGAGAGGAAGGAGCGCGAATCGGTGATCATGCCGATGAAGCGGCTGAGCAGACCGAGGTCGGAGAGCGCGTTCATCTGGTCGCGCATGCCGCGTTCCTGGTCGAGGAACCACCAGCCCGAGCCGTATTGGATCTTGCCCGGCGTGACGCCGTCCTGGAACGAGCCCGGAAGGCAGGCGAAGAGGGCGGTGTCGGCGGGGTTGAGGTTGTAGAGGATCGTCTTTCCGAGGGCGTTCTCGCCCGAGAGCGTGCCGAACCAGCGGATGAGGCCGGGGCCCTGGCGGAAGTCGCCGATCGTGTCGCAGCCGGCGTCGGAGCCGAGGCGCTTGAGCAGGCCGAGGTTCGGGTCGCGGACGGCGCCGAGGTGCAGCTGGGTGGCCCAGCCCTTGGCGTGGTTGAGGCGGCCGACGTGCAGCATGATGAAGGCCGTGAACTTCTCGGCTTCTTCGAGCGTGGCGGCCTTGCCGGCGATGGCGTTCTCCCAGATGGCCTTGGCTTCGGGTTCGGTGCAGGAAGCGTCGGGCAGGTAGTCCAGGCCGTGGTCGGAGGCGCGGCAGCCGGCGGCGGCGAAGTCGTCGTGGCGCTGGTTGAGGCCGGCGATCAGGCCGGCGAAGGTATCGGCGCCCTTGCCCGTGGCGGCGGCGAGGCGCTTGGCCCAGGCCTGGACGCGCTCAGGGGAGCGGACCTTGAGGCACGCGTCGGGGCGGTAGGTCGGGACGACCTTGGTGGCGAAGCCGGACTTCGCGATCTGGTGGTGCAGGTCGAGGGAGTCGGCAGGGTCGTCGGTGGTACCTACGACGCGGACCTTCATCAGCTTCAGGATGCCGCGGGCCGTGAGGTCGCCGTGCTTGAGCTGGCGGTTGGCCTCGTCCCAGATCTTCTGGGCCGTGGCGCCTTCGAGGACTTCCTGGATGCCGAAGTGACGGCGCAGTTCGAGGTGCGTCCAGTGGAAGAGCGGATTGCGGAGCGTGGACGGGACGGTCTCGGCCCAGGCCTGGAACTTCTCGCGCGAGGTGGATTTGTCGCCCGTGATGAGGTCTTCGCTGACGCCGTTGGCGCGCATCGCGCGCCACTTGTAGTGGTCGCCGGCGAGCCAGATGGCCGTCAGGTCCTCGAAGCGACGGTCGTCGGCGATGTCCTTCGGGCTGAGGTGGCAGTGGTAGTCGACGATCGGCTGGTCCTTCGCCACGCCGTGGTACAGCTTCTGCGCCGTGCCGGTCGAGAGGATGAAGTTGTCGTCCATGAAGGCCATCGTCGTCGGTCTCGTTCAGATGGACATCGCGGCGAAGCCGCCGTCGACGACGATTTCGGCGCCGGTGACGAAGCTGCCGGCGTCGGAAGCGAGGAGGAGCGAGGCGCCGATGAGTTCCTTGGCTTCGCCGAAGCGGTTCATCGGGGTCTTGCCGAGGATCATCGCCACGCGCTCAGGGGTGAGCACCTTGCGGTTCTGTTCGGCCGGGAAGAAGCCCGGGACGAGCGTGTTGACGCGCACGCCCTTGGGCGCCCATTCGCGGGCGAGGTTCTTCGAGAGGTTGTGCACCGCGGCCTTGGAGGCCGAGTAGGTGAAGACGCGGGAGAGGGGCAGGATGCCCGACTCCGAGCCGAGGTTGATGATCGAGCCCGAGCCGGCCTTGACCATCGCTTCGCCGAAGACCTGGCAGCCGAACACCACGCCCTTGACGTTTACCGTGAGGATCTTGTCGAGCTGGGCTTCGTCGATGTCGAAGAAGGGCGTGGGCGAGTTGACGCCGGCGCCGTTGACGAGGACGTCGACCTTGCCGTGCTTGGCGAGGATGCCGTCGCGCAGCTTGATGAGGTCGGCCTTGTTGGTGGCCTCGCAGGAGAGGAACTCGCCGGAGCCGCCGGCGGACTTGATCTTGGCCAGACGGGCGTCGGCCTTGGCGGGGTCGCGACCGACGAGGATCACGTGGGCGCCGGCGGAGGCGAAGCCTTCGGCCATGGCGCCGCAGAGTTCGCCCGTGCCGCCGATGACGACGGCGACGCGGCCTTTGAGGGAGAAGAGATCGAGGGAGGACATGAGAGTAGGGCTAGGGCTTGGGCTAGGGTTAGGGCTAGGGTAGGGGTGGGCAAATTACCGGACGACGCGGGCGCCGCCGCCGGAGAGCTGCTTCTCGACTTCCTTGCGGGTGACCATCGACGTGTCGCCGGGGGTCGTGGACGCCAGCGCGCCGTGGGCGGCGCCGTAGTTCACGGCCTTCTGGGCGTCGTTGTGCTCGAGGAAGCCGAAGATCAGGCCGGAGGCGAAGCTGTCGCCGCCGCCGACGCGGTCGAGGATCTCGAGCTCGGGGAACTGGATGCTGTCGTGGAACTTGCCGTCGTGCCAGCAGATGGCGCTCCAGTCGTTCTTGGTGGCGGTGATCACGCGGCGGAGCGTGGTCGCGGCGACCTTGAAGTTCGGGAACTGCTTCACGGCCTCGCCGATCATGTCCTTGAAGGCCTGGGTCTCGATGTTGGAGATGTTATGGTCGACGCCCTTGACCTCGAAGCCGAGGGAGGCGGTGAAGTCCTCCTCGTTGCCGATCATCACGTCGACGTACTTGGCGATCTCGCGGTTCACCTCCTGGGCCTTCTTCAGGCCGCCGATGGTCTTCCAGAGGGAAGGGCGGTAGTTGAGGTCGTAGGAGACGATGGTGCCGTGCTTCTTGGCGGCCTTGACGGCCTCGATGGTGGCCTGGGCGGTGGTCTCGGAGAGGGCCGCGAAGATGCCGCCCGTGTGGAGCCAGCGGACGCCGAGCTTGCCGAAGAGGTGTTCCCAGTCGAAGTCGCCGGGCTTGATCTGCGAGGCCGCGGTGTTGCCGCGGTCCGGGACGCCGACGGCGCCGCGGATGCCGAAGCCGCGCTCGGTGAAGTTGAGGCCGTTGCGGACGGTTCGGCCGATGCCGTCGTCCTCGCGCCACTTGATGAAGTCGGTGTTCACGCCGCCCTGCATCACGAAGTCCTCGAGCAGGCGGCCGACCTCGTTGTCGACGAACGCCGTGCAGACGGAGGTGCGCAGGCCGAAGCACTTGCGCAGGCCGCGGGCGACGTTGTATTCGCCGCCGCCTTCCCAGACCTGGAACTGGCGCGTGGTGCGCACGCGGCCTTCGCCCGGGTCGAGGCGGAGCATGATTTCACCGAGGGAGACTTGGTCGAAGGCGCATTCCTTCGCCGACTTGATCTGGAGAGACATGGTTAGGAGGAGTTGGGTTTTGGAAGGGAAGTGCGCTCAGCCGGTGGGCAGGGCGGCGAGGTCGAACGGCTTGTGGCCGATGTGCGAAGCGATCTCGTTGAAGGCTTCGACTTCGGCCTTGGAGAAGAGGAGGCCGCCGGCCTTCTCGCTGCGTGCGGCGAAGGTCGCCTCGAGCTGGCCCGGGAGCATGCACTTCTCGTTGCCGTGGCCGAGGACGTCGTCGATGACGGCCTTGACGTTCTGGCCCTGGGAGCGGCCCTTGGCGAAGGCGCCGGAGCTGATGGCCTCGGGGTGGATCACCTGGAAGAAGAAGGCGCAGGCCTGCTTCTCGCCGGGGACGTGCGTGCGGCTGCGGATGGTCGGGAGCGAGCCGCCGATGTAGCCGGCGACGATCTCGTTGATGAGCGAGAGGCCGTAACCCTTGTGGGCGCCGAAGGGGATGAGAGAGACGGCCTCGTTGGGGTCCAGGGTGACCTTGCCGTCCTTGTCCACGGCGGCGTCGGGCGGGAGCATCTTGCCTTCGCGCTTGAGCACCTGGACGCGGCCCATGGCGATGACGGAGGTGGCCCAGTCGATCACGATCGGGAAGCCGAGCTCCTTGGTCGTGGGGAAGCCCCAGGAGTGCGGGTTGGTGCCGAGCGTCGGGAACTTGCCCTGGAAGGGGACGACTTCCGCGAGCGTGGCGGTGCAGTTCGTGTAGGCGATGTAACCGCGCTTGGCGGCTTCCATCACGTAGCCGCCGCCCCAGAGGTAGTGGAAGGCGTTGTCGACGGAGACCGTGCCCACGCCGTATTTGTCGGCGAGCTCGATGCAGCGGTCGATGGCGTCGACGGCGACGGCCTGGCCGAGCTTCTGGTGCGCGTCCCAGACTTCGGCGGCTTCGAAGCGCGAGGCCTTCTTGGTGACGGTGGCGTTCGGGGTGCAGCCCGGGACCTTGGCGCCGGAGCCGAAGAGTTCGTCGAGGTGCAGGGCCTTCAGCGCGTTGTGCGTGCGGATGCCGTGGTGGGTGGCCATGCTGGCCATCTGGGCGGCCTGCGCGGATTCCTTGGCGCCGAAGCCGCGCTTCACGTAGGCGGCGGTGACGAGCGCCTCGTGGGCGGCGCGGGGGACGACGTAGAATGTTTCGGACATGGTGAGGGGGTGCGGTTTAGAAATGCTTCTTGAAGGGGACTTCCGGGTTCTTGACGCCTTCGGGCTTCTCGCCGCGGAAACCTGCGATGAGGTTGTGGACGGCGGTCGAAGCCTGGCGGACGACGCTCTCGTTGGTGCGCGAGGCGATATGCGGCGTGATGATCGAGTTCGGCAGGTTCGTCAGCGGGTGGTCGGCGGGCGGCGGCTCCTGGTCGAGGACGTCGGAGGCGTAGCCGCGGAGCGCGCCGCTCTTGAGGGCGGCGGCCACGTCGGCGCTGTTGACGACTTCGCCGCGGGCGCAGTTCACGATCAGGGCGCCGGGCTTCATCAGGGCGATGGTGCGGGCGCAGATGAGGTTCTGGGTCTCGGGCTTGAGGTCGGTGTGCAACGAGACGTAGTCGGAGATCTTCAGCAGTTCTTCGACGGTGTCCATGCGGCGGATGCCGTATTGCTTGGCGAAGGCGTCGTCCCAGTGGCGGCCGTGGCCCACGAGCTCGATGCCGAAGGCCTTGGCGCGGACGGCGACTTCCTTGCCGATGCGGCCGAGGCCGACGATGCCCATGGTCTTGCCCAGGAGCTCGAAGCCGGTCTTGCGCTTCCATCCGCCGGAGCGGGTGGAGTCGGTGTGGAAGAGGAAGTTGCGCTCCAGCGCGAGCAGGAGGAGGAAGGCGTGTTCGGCGACGGTGGTGTGGTTGACGCCGGGCGTGAAGAGGACCGGGATGCCCTTGGCGGTGGCCGTCTTGATGTCGATCTTGTCGACGCCGATGCCGTACTTGCTGATCACCTTGAGGCGGGGCAGGGCCTTCTCGAGGACCTTGGCCGTGATCGCGTCGTCGCCGCAGATGTAGCCGTCGAAGTCGCCCATCAGCGCGAGCGTGTCGGCTTCGTTGAGCGGACCGCGGGCGGTGACGATTTCCCAGCCGGTTTCCTTCAGCAGCCGGTGGTGGTCGCCCGGGGTGTCTTGGAAGGAGGTGGTCGTGATCAGGACGCGCGGCTTCGACATGGGTATATTCACGCTCAAGGTGGCTTTAGGGCGGGTTTCCGTCAACAGGACTTCTGGGGTGGACTTACCTCAAAAACGGCGTTTGGTAGCCCCACCCCGATTTTATGTCGAACGCCGCCTCTAGCACCGGAGCCCCCTCGCACCGATGGGTCATTCTGGCCCTTCTTTTCTTCGCGACCACGATCAATTACATCGATCGCCAGATCCTCGCCCTGCTCAAGCCGATGCTGGATACGGAGCTGGGCTGGACCAATGAGCAATACGGCTACGTCAACTCGGCCTTCCAGGCGGCCTATGCCTTCGGTCTCGTCGGTTTCGGTTGGTTCATCGACCGCTTCGGCGTGAAGGTCGGTTACGCGGTCTCGATCTTCGCCTGGTCCGCCGCCGCGGCCGCGCACGCTTTGGTGGGCTCGATTTCGGGTTTCCGCTGGGCGCGTATCGCCTTGGGCGTCGGTGAGGGCGGCAACTTCCCGGCGGCGATCAAGACCGTGGCCCAGTGGTTCCCCCGCTCGGAACGTGCTTTCGCTAACGCGCTCTTCAACTCCGGCACCAACATCGGCGCGCTCGTCGCCCCGGCGGTCATCCCGCTGATGGCCTTGAACTACGGGTGGCGCTCGACCTTCGTCGTCGCGGGCCTGCTCGGTGTCGTTTGGATCTTCTTCTGGATCCCGCTCTTCAAGGAAGCCCCGAAACTCGATGACGAAGAGATCACCTCGGACCGCAAGGTGCCTTGGCTGAGCCTCCTCGGCAAGCGCCAGGCCTGGGCCTACATGGTCGCCAAGTTCCTCACCGACCCGGTCTGGTGGTTCTACCTGATCTGGCTGCCTGACTACTTCAAGCGCGAGCAGCACCTGGACCTCAAGGCCTCGGCCCTCCCGCTCGTCACCCTCTACGGTATCGTCACCGTCCTCAGCATCTTCGCCGGCTGGCTGGTCAAGCGCCTCGCCGAAAGCGGCCACGACATCGTCAAGGTGCGCAAGGTCTCGATGCTCATCTTCGCCCTCTGCTCGCTGCCGATCTTCTTCGTCCGCGGCCTCGGCATGTGGGAAGCCGTGCTGCTCATCGCCTTCGCCGCCTCGGCGCACCAGGCCTGGTCCGCCAGCCTCTATGCGACCATCTCGGACACCTTCCCGAAGGAGGCCGTCGCCTCGGTCTCCGGCCTCGGTGGTTTCGTGGGTTCCATCGGCGGCATGATCTTCCCGATCGTCGCGGGCCGCATCCTCGACAGCAACGCCAACGGCTACGCCGTCCTGTTCGGCTTCTGCGCCTTCGCCTACGTGGTGGCTTTCGCGATCCATCACCTGCTCGTGCCGAAGCTCGAGATGGCCGAGGTCTGAGCCTCTTCCTCTATCGAAATGAAAAGGGCCCCGTGACGGGGCCCTTTTTGTTGGCGGTGTCGCCGGGGTTCAGCCCGCGACGACGATGTTCACCAGCTTGCCCGGGACGACGATCTCCTTCACGACGGGCTTGCCGTCGGTGAACTTGGTCACGTCGGCGTTGGCCTTGGCCAGCGCCAGAAGCGCGTCCTTGGAGATGTCCTTCGCGACCTTGGCGGTGGCGCGGACCTTGCCGTTGACCTGGAAGATGACCTCGACGGTCGTCTCGACGAGCTTGGAGACATCGAGCTTGGGCCAGCCGGCCGCGGTGATGCTCTGCTGGTGGCCGAGGCGCGCCCAGATCTCCTCGCACACGTGCGGGGCGAACGGGGCGGCGAGGCGCACGAAGTCCTCGACGGTCGAGCGGCGGAGGGCCGGCGACTTCTCGGCGACGTTCATGAGGATCATCATCTGCGAGATGGCGGTGTTGAACTGCAGGGTCTCGATGTCCTTCTCGACCTTCTGGATGGTGCGGTGGAGTTCGCGGACGAGCTCCTCGGATTCGGCGCCGTCGGCGCTGATCTTGGCGGAGGCCGCGCCGGTGTTCTCGTCGACCGCCAGGCGCCAGAGGCGCTTGAGGAAGCGGGTGATGCCGATGATGCCGTCGGAGTTCCAAGGCTTGGAGGCCTCGAGGGGTCCGAGGAACATCAGGTACATGCGCAGGGCGTCGGCGCCGTGGTCCTTGACGATGGCGTCAGGGTTCACGACGTTGCCGCGGCTCTTGGACATCTTCTCGCCGTCCTCGCCCATGATGAGGCCCTGGTGGAAGAGCTTCTTGAAGGGCTCGGCGGTCGGCAGGACGCCGATCTCGTGGAGGAAACGGTGCCAGAAGCGCGCGTAGAGGAGGTGGAGCACCGCGTGCTCGGCGCCGCCGATGTAGAAGTCGGGGCAGCCCCAGTATTCGAGGTCGGCCTTGGAGGCCAGGGCTTCGGCGTTCTTGGGGTCGATGTAGCGCAGGTAATACCAGCAGGAGCCGGCCCACTGCGGCATCGTGTTGGTCTCGCGCGAGGCCTTGACCCAGAGCGGGCCGGGCTGCGGCTTGGACTGCGGTAGGGTCGCGCCGGAGGCGACGTCATACCAGACTTCGGTCCACTCGGGCTCCTTCGAGAGCGGCGAGTCGCCGGTCGGGGAGGGCTGGTAGGACTTGACGGTCGGGAGAGTGAGCGGGAGCTGCTTGGAGGTCAGCGGCACGGCGCAGACTTCGACGCCGTTGAGCTGGCAGGTGACGGGCTCCTTCGGGAGGAACTCGCGGACTTCGGAATCGGCCGGGATCTTGGCGTAGTCTTCGCGGGAGACCCAGAGGAGCGGGAAGGGCTCGCCCCAGTAGCGCTGACGCGAGAAGAGCCAGTCGCGCAGCTTGAAGTTCACGGCGAGCTTGCCCTGGCCCTTGGCGGCGAGGTCGGCGGTGATCTTCTTCTTGGTCTCGGTGGCGGACAGGCCGTCGAACGGTCCGGAGTTCACCATCGGGCCGTCTTCGGTCCAGGGCTTCTCGTTGACGTCGACCGCTTCCTTGGAGCCGACGACCTGGATGATCGGCAGCTTGAATTCCTTGGCGAATTCCCAGTCGCGTTCGTCGTGGGCGGGCACGGCCATGATGGCGCCGGTGCCGTAGGTGATGAGGACGTAGTCGGCGGTCCAGACGGGGATTTTCGCGCCGTTGACGGGGTTGATGGCGTAGGCGCCGGTGAACACGCCGGTCTTCTTCTTGTCGGCGAGGTCGGTGCGCTCGAGGTCGGTCTTGTTGCGGACCGCGGCGACGTAGCTTTCGACGGCGTTCTTCTGGGCGGCCGTGGTGATCTTGCCGATGAGCGGATGCTCGGGCGCGATGACCATGTAGGTCGCGCCGTAAAGGGTGTCCGGGCGGGTGGTGAAGACCGTCAGGGTGTCGGCATGCCCGTCCAGCTTGAAGGTGACTTCGGCGCCCTCGGACTTGCCGATCCAGTTCTTCTGGAGGCGCTTGGTCGAGTCAGGCCAATCGACGTGGTCGAGGCCTTCGATGAGCTTGTCGGCGTAGGCGGTGATGCGCAGGACCCACTGGCGGATCGGGCGGCGTTCGACGGGGTGGTTGCCGCGGTCGGAGCGAGGGCCTTCCGGGGTGTTGAGGACTTCTTCGTTGGCCAGGACGGTGCCGAGGGCAGGGCAGAACCACACCGGCTTTTCGGAGACGTAGGCGAGGCCGTGGCGGAAGAGCTTGAGGAAGATCCACTGCGTCCAGCGGAAGTAGTTCTCGTCGGTGGTGGAGAGCTCGCGGTCCCAGTCGATGGCGAAGCCGAGCATCTGCAGCTGGCGACGGAAGTTGTCGATGTTGCGCTTGGTCTGGACGGCCGGGTGCTCGCCGGTGGCGATGGCGTGCTGCTCGGCGGGCAGGCCGAAGGCGTCCCAGCCCATCGGGTGCAGGACGTTGAAGCCGTTGGCCTTCTTGTAACGGGCGAGGATGTCCGACGCGGTGTAGCCTTCCGGGTGGCCGATGTGCAGGCCGGCGCCGGAGGGGTAGGGGAACATGTCCAGGACGTAGTACTTCGGCTTGCCGCAGGAAATCGGCTCGGTGCGGAAGGTGGCGTCGGCTTTCCAGACGGCCTGCCACTTCTGTTCGAAGGCGGGGAAATCGTAGCTGCCGGGTTTTGTTTCCGAAGTGTCCATGAATGCGTGCAGATAGGAGGTTCGGGACGGCGCTGGCAAGGTTTTGGAGCGGCCGGCGACCCTATCCCGCTTGCCTAGGCCCTTCGGCGGGGGTTATCTGCCGTCATGAACGTGCTCGTGGTGGGCGGTGCCGGCTACATCGGCAGCCATTGCGTCCGGCAGGCCGCGGCCGCCGGGCACGTGGTCTCCGTGCTCGACGACCTGTCCTATGGTCATGCGGAGTCGGTTCCGGCCGGGGTACGCCTCTTCCGCGCCGACATGGGGGATCAGGCCGCCGTCCGCGCCGCCCTGCGCGAGACCCGCGCGGAGGTGGTCATCGATTTCGCGGCCTTCACGAACGTCGGCGAATCCGTCCAGCAGCCCGAGCGCTACCATGAGAACAACGTCGTCCGCACGGAAGGCCTGCTCCAGGCCATGCTCGCGGAGGGCGTGAGGAAGCTCGTCTTCTCGAGCACCTGCGCGACCTACGGCGTCCCGGAAAAGATGCCGATGTCCGAGGACCTGCCGCAACAGCCCATCAACCCGTATGGCGCCACCAAGCTGGCGGTCGAACGGCGCCTGCGCGAACTCGCCGCTTCGCACGGCCTGAGCTTCGCCGCCTTCCGTTACTTCAACGCCGCCGGGGCTTCGGCCGACGGCGCCATCGGCGAAGACCACTCTCCGGAGACGCATTTGATTCCGCTCGCCATCGCCGCCGCCCTCGGACGCCGTCCGCCGCTCAAGGTCTTCGGCGCCGATTATCCGACGCCCGACGGCACCTGTCTCCGGGATTACGTGCATGTCGACGACCTCTCCCGAGCCCATCTCGACGTGCTGCCCAAGCTCAGCCAGCCTGGTCAGGCGCTGTTCTATAATCTCGGCACGGGCACGCCGTATTCGGTGAAAGAGGTCATCGCGAGCGTGGCCCGCATCCTCGGTAGGCCGGTCCCGCATGAGCTCGCCGACCGCCGCGAGGGCGATCCGCCCGCGTTGTATGCCGATGCTTCCAAGGTCCGGCGCGAGCTCGGCTGGGTCCCGCGTTACGACACGCTCGACAGCATCGTGCTGACGGCATGCAATTGGCACCTCGCCCGACCCAAGGGCTACGCCTCCTGATCCGATGTCCGAGCAACTCCACCCGCACTGGCGCATCCAGTACATCCGCACCCGCAAGGAGCCGGGCGCCGGCAGTCCCTTCGCGGCCCTGCTCGCGGCGAACGACGACGAGGCCAACCTGATCCTGCATCGCGGCCGTCACTGCTTCGTCATCCTCAATAATTCGCCTTATAATCCGGGCCACCTCATGGTGCTGCCGAACCGCGAGGTCGGCGAACTGGCCGACCTCACCGCCGAAGAGCGCGCCGAGATGATGGACCTCCTCGTCTGCTGCCAGGCGGTGCTGCAGAAGGTGATGAGCCCCGCGGGCTTCAACATGGGGCTCAACCTCGGCAAGGCCGCCGGCGCGGGCATCCCGACGCACCTGCATTTCCACGTCGTGCCGCGCTGGGACGGCGACCACAACTTCATGCCGGTCATCGGCGACACGCGCGTCCTGCCGCAGGCCCTCGCCGAGCTCTGGGCGCGCCTCAAGCCCGTCTTCGCCGCCGCATGAGCCGCGTCGTCGACATCTCCGTCCGTCACGCGAAGACCAAGGTCTCCGCGGTGTCCGTGCAGCGCGTCGTCCACGCCCTCGACAAGCTCAAGGGTTATCGCTGTCCCGAGGGTTCGCTTTCCATCGCGTTCCTCGGCGACAAGGAGACCGCGAAGCTGCACGACGAATTCCTCGGCGATCCGACCGTGACCGACGTCATCACGTTCGTCGGCGAGGAGCATCCGGGCGAGCCGTTCGCGGGCGAGATCTGCGTGAACATCGACCAGGCCCGCCGCGCCGCCAAGGAGCATGGTGTCACGCTGGCCACCGAGCTCCGCCTCTACGTCGCCCATGGCTGGCTGCACCTTTCCGGCCTGCGCGACGGCAACCGCAAGGAGTCCGCGGCGATGCGCGTCGGCGAGGCCGTGGCGGTCTCGCACCTCGACAAGCTCGGCGCCAAGCTCCGGGTCCGCGATTAACGGACTCGCCCTCGGCTCCGTCCGCGTCCAACTTCCCCGCAGGATGAAGCGCACCGTCATCATTCATTCCGGCGGGATGGACTCCACCGTGCTCCTGGCCCACCTCGTGGCCGAGGGCAGGGAAGTGCACGCGCTTTCCGTCGACTACGGACAGCGCCACCGTCGCGAGCTCGTGGCCGCGGCCGAGATCTGCGCTTTTTACAAGGTCCCGCACCGCGTGGCCGATCTCCGAGGCGTGACCTCGCTGTTCGGCGCCAACGCGCTCACCGACGCCCAGGTCGCCGTGCCCGAGGGTCATTACGAGGAGGCCAGCATGAAGGCCACCGTCGTGCCGAACCGCAACATGCTCCTCATCGCGACCGCCGCCGCCTGGGCGATGTCGCTCAAGGCTTCCTCCGTCGCCTATGGCGCGCACGGCGGCGACCATGCGATCTACCCCGACTGCCGTCCGGCCTTCGCCGACGCCCTCGACAAGGCCATCCGTCTCGCCGACTGGCACGAGGTCTCCCTCGAGCGTCCTTTCGTCGGCATGGACAAGACGGCGATCGTGCGTCGAGGTGCCGAGCTGGGCGTGCCTTTCGCGCTGACCTGGTCCTGTTATGTCGGCGGCGACAAGCACTGCGGCAAGTGCGGCACCTGCGTCGAGCGCAAGGAGGCCTTTCTCCTGGCCGGCGTGGCGGATCCGACGCCTTACGCCGGCTAGTCTTATTCTCCTGATAAGGGAGCTTAAGACCTTCGGGCCGGGCTGCTTTTGATTTGAAGGCGCACGGCCTTGGCGGCTAATCCTCCTGCGTGTTCCGTCGTTTCCACAAGCCGTTCGCCTGGCTCGCCCTCGTGGCGTGGCTGGCTGCTTCCGGCCTTTCGTGGGACCTCCTCCAAGTCGTCGCCTGGACGAAGATGTCGGTCGAGAACGCCGCGCAGCGCTCCGTCGGAGCGGCCGTCACGAAGGCCCTCGCGGATGCTCCCTGCGCGATGTGCAAGGTCGCCCAGGATGGTCGTAAGCAGAGCGAGCAGCAGCCTCTGGCCAAGGATGACGCCGTGAAGGCGAAGGCCAAGGCGGACAGCTCCGTCGATGTCCTCGCGGTCATCGGAGCGCATGATTTTCAAGGCCGGGAGCATGCCTGGCCCAAGGATGAAGTCGGCCTGACCCGCGTCAGCGAGGTCCCGGTCCCGCCGCCCCGCCTGCGCGGCTGATCACCGTTGCCGGTCGCGGTTAGTTCGGCCGGCGCGTGGCTTCTCCTTCCACCCAAGTCGCACCCCTGGTGCGCATCGTCGCCTGCGCGGTTCGCCACACCCGTCGCCGGCGGCAGACACCCATAAACTCTCATGAATCCTTCTTTCCTTCCCGCCCGCGTCTCCCGCGCGGCATTGCTCACCCTCCTGGCCCTCGGCGTCTATACCGAAGCCCAGGCCTGCCCGTGCGGCTGCGTCCGCGTCTGCGTGGACAACCTGGCCGACCGTCCTTCCGCCGCCGCCAGCCCGTTCACCATCGACGTCCGTTATGACTACGTCGACCAGAACCGCCGCAACAACGATGCGCACGCGCACTTCTACGCGGTGCACCGCAACATCACCAGCACGCTCGAGACCAGCATCGGCGGGCAGGTCTGGTCGCTTGCGATCCCGCGCGTCGACCGGACCTTGCGCACGAACATCCTGCCGACCCTCGCCAACCCCAATCCGGTCAATACCAGCCAGGATGTCAGCGGCCTCGGCGATATCGCCGTCTCGACGCGCTTCAAGTGGTCGGACTACACCGTCATCGCGGGCGTCAAGCTCCCCACCGGTGAAGACGATCTCACCCTCAACGTCTCGCGTCGTTACCTGCAGCCTGGCACCGGTTCGACCGACCTCATGCTCGCCGTGCGTCGCGAATACTCCGCCGACGCGGATCATCCGTGGTTCTTCTGGCAGCTCGGCGCGCAGGGAGCGGTCGCTTACGACGCCAACTTCCGTCCGGGCACCACGCTGACCGGCACGACGGGCGTGCGTTACGGTTGGACCGAGTCGCTGAATTTCTCGTTGCAGACGACGGCCATCCGTCAGTTCCGCGACAAGAACTCCATGAACGCCGCGGGCTTCACCGCCTACGCCGAAGACCTCGAGAGCGCCGCCTTCTCCACGCACCTGGCCGCCGGCCTGACCTATCGTCTCGGCGCCAAGACGAGCGCCTACCTGTTCTACAGCACCCCGCTGAAGACTAACAACATGGCGGACCGTCCGAACGGCACCGAGGTGAATCCGGTCCATTCCAGCGAGATCTGGTCCTTCGGCCTCTCGCACTCGTTCTAAACCACCGCGGTTCCGTAGCCTTGCGAGGCCTGCCGTAGAGGATGCGGCAGGCCTCTTTTTTGGGCCTAACCGGGTAGGAGGGGTCCGCATCTTCCTTGCGACCGGGCCGTCCGCCGTCCTATCTGCAGGCTGTCCCATGTTCACCTGCAGCAAGACGTACCGCGACATCCCGTTCGCCCACCGGCAGCATCGGCATGACGGGCATTGCTCCTTCCTGCACGGCCATAACTGGAGCATCGAGATCGAGTTCGGCTGCGAACGCCTCGATGAGCGCGGCTTCGTCGTCGATTTCGGCGGCCTCGGCTTCCTCAAGACCTGGATCGCCGACCATCTCGACCACGCGTGTCTTTTCGCGAAGGAGGATCCCGTCCGCGAGAAGCTGCTCCGTGACTATCCCAAGCTTTTCCGTCCGCTCGTCATCGACTCCGTCTCCACCGAAGGCATCGCGCAGTTCCTGTTCGAGACCTTCGATCCGATGGTGCGCAAGGAGACCGGAGGACGAGCCTGGGTCCGGCAGATCATCCTGCACGAGGACACCAAGAACAAGGCGAGCTACCAGCCGAAGGCCTGACCATGGCCGAGCTATACCCCGTCAATGAGACGTTCCTCAGTTGGCAGGGGGAAGGGGTGCATCTCGGACGCAAGGCCTTCTTCATCCGTCTGCAGGGCTGTCCGGTGAAGTGCGCCTGGTGCGACTCCGCCTCCACCTGGCATCCGCAATTCGTCCCCAAGCAGGTCCGCAAGGCCTCGGCTGAAGAGCTTGCCGCCGAAGCCTTGGCCGCCCGCCCCGAGTTCGTGGTCCTGACCGGAGGGGAGCCTTGCATCCATGATCTGGCCCCTTTGCTCGCCGCCATGGCCGAGGCTGGCATTAAGGTGCATCTGGAGACCTGCGGCGCCTATCCGATCGCTTCGGGCTTCGCGTGGGTGACCGTCAGTCCGAAATGGGCCAAACCGCCTCTGCCCGAGTCCCTTGCCCGCGCCGACGAGGTCAAACTCATCGTCGAAGCCCCCGACAGCATCACCCGCTGGACCGAGGCCGTGGGCGGTAAGTGGCTCAGTCCCAACGTCTGGCTGCATCCGGAGTGGTCGCGCCGGGCCGATCAGGCCGTCCTTCGGACCATCACCGAGCAGGTGAAGCAGGGTGGGGCGCCTTTCCGGGCGGGTTGGCAGGTCCACAAGCCCTACGCCGCCGACGCTTTGGACCCCCGCGCCCGTCCGCCGGCCCCTTTGGGCGGCGACGTCGGCAAGGGTTTCTGAGCAGGCCGAGGATGTCCGCCGGCCGGACGTCGGCGCCCATGCTTCATACTATCTTCGGATGGGAACTTTTTTTGCTTCACACGGGGGCTGAACCCTCATTCAAAACGACCTCATGAACCGACCTGCCGTGCTCGCTCTTGAAGATGGTACCATTCTTCGGGGCAGGGCGTTCGGAGCTTCGGCCACCCTCTGCGGAGAAGTCGTGTTCAACACGAGCATGACCGGCTACCAGGAGATCCTCACGGACCCCTCCTACTTCGGCCAGATCGTCACCATGACGACCCCGCAGATCGGCAACTACGGCGTGAACGAGGACGACTTCGAATCCGCCCGTCCGCACGTCGCCGGTTTCGTCGTCCGCGACCTCTCGCCCATCGTCTCCAACTGGCGCGCGACCACCGACCTCAGCACCTGGCTCGCCAAGTATGGCATCCCCGGCATCGAAGGCGTCGACACCCGCTCGCTCACCAAGAAGCTCCGCTCCGCCGGCGTGATGAAGGCCTGCCTCTCCACCGAAGGCATCAGCGACGAGGAAGCCCTCAAGCGCGCCCGCGCCTGGACCGGCACCGTCGGCGCCGACTTCGTCAAGGACGTCACCTGCAAGGCTCCTTATCACTTCAACGCCACGGCCGGCGACTGCGAGGCCTTCACCGTCCCGGGCACGCACCTCAACAAGCCCAAGGCCCGCGCCCGGAAGTACCGCATCGCGGCCTATGACTTCGGCGCCAAGACCTCGATCTTCCGCCGCCTCGTCGCCTCCGGTTTCGACGTCCACGTCTTCCCGGCCCGCACCCCTGCTTCCGAGATCCGCGCCTTCAATCCCGACGGCGTCTTCCTCTCCAACGGCCCCGGCGATCCCGCCGCCCTGAAGTACGCCCACGAAGCCGTGGCCGACCTCATCAAGACCTACCCGGTCTTCGGCATCTGCCTCGGCCACCAGATCATCACGCACGCCATCGGCGCCTCGACCTACAAGCTGAAGTTCGGCCACCGCGGCGGCAACCAGCCCGTCAAGAACACCGAAGAGGGCCGCGTCTCCATCACCGCTCAGAACCACGGCTTCGCGTCCAAGCGCGAGGAGCTGGAGCGCTGCGGCGCCGTCGTCACCGAGGTCAACCTCAACGACGACACCGTCTCCGGCCTGCGCCTCAAGGATAAGCCCGTCTTCTCCGTGCAGTATCACCCGGAAGCCGGTCCCGGCCCGAACGACGCCGACGTGCTCTTCGACCGCTTCTACGAGCTGATCGCCAAGAGCAAGGCGGCCAAGTAAGCCGCATCGTCATGGCTGCACGTACTCTCGCAGCCGTTTGCCTGACGCTCCTGCTCGGAGGATGCGCGCTCATGCCTCCGACCGGTGAACGCCTTTTGGCCGAGCTGATCGAAGACGCCGCGGAAGGTCGCGCGACCGAAGGGCGATATCACAACGTCGATCCCGTGGACGAAGCCAGCATCGCGCTCTTCGTCTACGTCGAGGAGTGGCTGGACGTGAACGGCGAAGCCGTCCTGGCCGTGCGTCCCGGGCCCGTCCCGAGGGAAGGGAATTACCGTTTCACGCGTTCGGCCGACGGTCGGACGACCTATCTCATCAGCTATGGCTGGCCGGGCCCGCAGGTGCGTTCGCGAGTGCTCCGACCCCAGCCCGGCTCGGTCATCACCTTGCTGGGATGGTCGGATTTCCTGCCTTGGGAGCAGCTCGGCGGCGTCTGCGTGATCACCACGCCCAAGGAGATGGCCGACGAAGAGAACCACCCGTGCAAGCAGGCGTTCGTCTTCAAGGTCACCGCCCCTCGCTGAGGCTCAGAGCTCGACCTGCATGCCGAGCTCGACCACGCGGCCGGGAGGCAGGTTGAAGTAGGCCGTCGCCGAGAGGGAGTTGCGATTCAGCACCTCGAACAGCTTTTCCTGGACGGCGTTGAGCGAGAAGCCGGTCGTCGCGCGGACGATGGTCTCGCGGCTGAGGAAATAGGTGGTCTCCATCGGATTGGGCGTGATGCCCAGCTCGTTGTAGGCTTTTTCGAGCACCGGAAAGACATCCTGTTTCTCGCGGAAGCCGAAGCGGCCGGTGACGCTGAGCACGGAGGGGAACTCCTCGTGGCTGTCGACCTTGCAGAACTTCGGACCGCGGGTCTGGAAGCTCACGCGTTCGGTGTCAGGCACGATCGCCCGGTCTTCGTCGACCTTGAGGGTCACCACGATGATGTGGTCGTGGAGGGTCCGGTTATGCTTCAGGTTGTGGGCGAGCGCCATCGGCACGGATTTGGTGGAGCCGGCAAGGTAGACGGCAGTGCCCTTCACGCGGGCCAGCTTGCCCGCCACGAAGCGGTCTTCGACGCTGTCCAGGAAGTTCTCGAAGTCGCCGGCGGCTTCGCCGTCGGTCATCTTCTGCTTCATCGCGATCCGTCCCTTGTTCCAGACGGCCATGAGATAATAGACGACCACGCCGATGAGCAGGGGCAGCCAGCCGTTGGGCAGCACCTTGTGCGCGTTGCCCAGGACGAAGAGCACTTCCAGCAGGATGAACGGGGTGAGCAGGGCATAGGCGCCCGCGGAAGGGATGCGGAGCTTGTGGCGCAGGTATTGCCCGAAGAGGATCGTCGTCACCAGCATCGTCAGGCTGACCGCGATGCCGTAGGCGCTGGCGAGGTTCTCGGAAGTCTCGTAATGCAGCACCAGGTAGATCGAGCCGATCATCAGCAGCCAGTTGATGACGGGCACGTAGACCTGGCCGGCCTCCTGGTCGGAGGTGTAATTGATACGCATGCGCGGCAGGTAGTTCAGCTGGATCGCCTGCATGGTGATCGAGAAGGCGCCGGCGATGAGGGCCTGCGAGGCGATGATGGCGGCGAGGGTGGCGATGACGACCAACGGGATCTGGGCCCAGCCTGGCGCCATGTTGAAGAAGGGGTTGAAGCCCGGTTCGAGCAGTTCGTTGGGGTGGGCGAGGGCCCAGGCTCCTTGGCCGAGGTAGTTCAGGATGAGGGCCGGGAAGACGATGAAGCACCAGGCGGCGCGGATCGGTTTCTGGCCGAAGTGGCCCATGTCCGCGTACAACGCCTCAGCCCCTGTGACCGATAGGAAGACCGCGCCCAGGATCAGGATGCCGAGGCCGGGATGGCTGGTCAGCAGGTGCAGGCCTTCGAGGGGATTGAAGGCCCACATGATCTGCCCGAGGACGGCGTGATGCAGGGCGAGCGAGAGCACGCCGAGGCCGCCGATGACGACGAACCAGACCATCGTGATGGGGCCGAAATACATGCCCACGCGACCTGTCCCGATCTTCTGGAGCCAAAAGATGCCGACGAGGATGAGCACCGCGGCCGAAGGAATGAAGTATTTCAGGAAGCCGGCCGTGAGCGGGCCATGGAGGCGTTCGTTTGCCTCCTTGACGCCTTCCAGGGCGGAGACGACCGAGATCGCAGGAGTGATGACCCCGTCGCCGTAGAGCAGGGCGGCTCCGAAGACGCCCAGCAGCACCAGCACGCTCCGGTGTTTTCTTTTGACCTTCTCCTTGTCCTTGGAGGAGGCCAATGAGACCAGGGTCATGATGCCGCCTTCTCCGTCTTCGTTGGCTTCCATGACCAGGAGCACGTATTTCACCATCACCACGAAGATCAGCGACCAGATGATCAGGGAAAGGATCGGTACGACCTGGGATGCCCCGAGGATATTGTTGTCGGCGTCCCTGACGCGCAGGCATTCCTTGAAGGCGTAGAGGGGGCTCGTCCCGATATCACCGAAGACGACCCCGAGGGCCGCGATGGTGGCCGCCAGGGTCAGGGGCTTGACGGGGGAGGAGCCTGCGGTCGGCTCCGGGTCGGACGTGCTCATGGAGAGTTATTCACAGTGACAGCTCCTAGGGGGTAATCAAAGCCAATCGGGGATGCCGGGGCTTGCCTTTTTGTCTCATAATCGCATTTCCAGACCTTCAGCCCACCCCTTTCCAAACAATACGAACAATGAATATCATCCAAACTGTTGTCATTCAGGGACTAGCGCAGGCTCAGCCTGCCGCCGGTGCGCCCCAGGCCGAGCAAGGTGGCGGCTGGACCATCCTGATCATGTACGCCCTGCTTTTCGTGGGCATGTACTTCCTGCTCTTCGCTCCCCAGCGCAAGCGCCAGAAGGAGCTCGAAAAGCTGCAGTCCGAGCTCTCGGTCGGCGATAAGGTCCTCGCCGCCGGCGGCATCTACGGTCGCGTCGTCTCCATCAAGGACGACCGCATCACCCTCGAACTCGATTCCGGCCGTCTCGTCGTCCACAAGTCCGCCATCATGGGCAAGGACGTCGACGCCGTCGTCCAGGCCTGAGGTCATCCACCCCTAAGCCTACCCTGATACTATGACGTCCAGGACCTGGTTCTGGAAGATCGCGGTCTCGCTCGTCGCCCTGGCTGTCGCCTGGTACGAGTTCCACCCGATCGCTCCGACCCCTCTCGATCAGTTCGTGCCCACGCAGGTCATCGCGCAGAAGCCCGAATTCGACAAGCTCCACGCCGAGGCCCTTGAACGCGTCAAGCGTTACAAGGACGCCGCCGTCCCCGCCGACCAGAAGTCGGTCTCCTACTTCCAGGCTCTGCGTGACATCGGCGAAGGCCGCGGTCGTGCCGCGCCCGTCGACTTCCGTCCGTTCTTCTTCACCGAAGCCCAGATCGTCCGTGAGCCCGACCAGGCGAAGCGCAACGGCATCGTCCTCAAGCAGCTGCTCGTCGGCTCCCAGGGTCGTCTCAAGCTCGGCCTCGACCTGCAGGGCGGGGTGTCCTTCACGCTCAAGGTCGATCCGACCGGCGCCGAGTCCGGTGAGAAAGGTTCCGCCGACAAGTCCAACGTCTCCCGCGCCGACATGGTCAACCAGGCCCTTCAGGTGATGGAGCAGCGCGTGAACCAGTTCGGCGTCGCCGAGCCCGTGCTGCGCCCCGTGGGCGACCTTTCCCTCGAGGTGCAGCTGCCCGGCGAGGACGCGGCCAATAATCCCGACGTCATCGATTCGCTGAAGAAGCCCGCGAAGCTCGAATTCCGCCAGGTGCACCGCACCGAGCGGCCCGCCGAGACCGAGCGCGAACACTCCCTCCGCTCGCTGCCGGTCGACCCGATGCTGGGCTCGGCTTCGGCCATCTCCACCTACGAAGTGCTCACGCTCCGCGACGTCGACGGCAAGACCGGCGAGATCCGCGTCAACCGTTACTACGTCCGCAAGGCCGCCGACGCCACGGGCAAGATCATCAAGTCCGCCTCGGGTCGTTCCGATGACGGCATCTCCTTCTACGTGGACATGAAGTTCACCGACGAGGGCTCCAAGAAGTTCGGCGACCTCACCGCCAAGATCGCCGAGGGCAACGTCCGCTCCGTCGGCCAGCTCGCCATCGTCCTCGACGGCAAGCTGCAGTCCGCCCCGACCGTCCGCGAGGCCATCCGTTCTTCCGGCGCGACGATCACCGGCTCGTTCACCCGTGAGGAAGCCGTCGAGCTCGCCAACGTGCTGAACAACCCGCTCGAGTTCCCGCTCATCATCCAGGACGTCACCTCCGTCGGTCCGTCGCTCGCCAAGGACGCCCAAGGCAAATCCGTCGTGGCCTCCTTGGTCGCCGTCGGGCTCGTCGTGTTCTTCATGGTCGGCTTCTACGTCTGGGGCGGCTTCATCGCCATCCTGGGCATGATCCTCAACCTGCTGATGATCCTCGGCGCCATGGCCTACTTCGGAGCGACCATCACGCTGCCGGGCGTCGCCGCGCTCGTGCTCACCCTCGGCATGGCCGTCGACGCGAACATCCTGATCTTCGAGCGCGTGCGCGAGGAAGCCGCCCTCGGCAAGGACCGCTCCGTCGCCCTCCGCGAGGGTTACGCCCGCGCGACCTGGACGATCATCGACGCCAACCTGACGACCCTCCTCACCGCCCTGATCCTCGTGTTCATGGGTTCGGGTCCCATCCGCGGTTTCGGCATCACCCTGACCATCGGCATCTTCACCACGGTGTTCACGTCCCTCGTGACCTGCCGCGGCCTGCAGGAACTCGCGCTCTCCCGTGGCGTGATGACCCGCATCTTCGGCCTGCCGGTGTTCCGTCCGACGCTCGACATCCCGTTCCTCAAATACGCCCGCCTGGCTTTCATCGCCTCCTGGCTGATCATCGCCCTCGGTCTCGTCCAGCTCGCCGTCAAGGGCAAGGAAGCCTTCGGCAAGGACTTCCGCGGCGGCGAATCCACCCTCGTGGCGCTGGCCCCCGGAGCCGCCGTCGACACCGGCAAGATCGCCGCGCTCGCCGCCTCCATCGGCCTGGCCGACACCACCGTCACCGTCCAGACTCCGGTCGGCGGGGGCGAACCGACCCTCCGCATCGAGACCGAGCTCACCAAGGACAAGTCCAAGGGCGAGTTCGCCAACGTCGCGGCCATCGTCGGGGCCATCAAGGCGAAGAACCCCGAGATCCTGAAGGACCGCGCCGCGAGCGTCGACAGCCTCATGCTGTCCCGCGAAGCGATCGGCGGTTCCGTCAGCTCGGAGCTCCGCTCCAACGCCATCTGGTCCGTCATCCTCGCGCTGCTCGGCATCGGCATCTACGTCGCCCTGCGTTTCGAGACCGGCTTCGGCGTCGCCGCCATGGTCGCCACGCTGCATGACGTCCTGCTGACCATCGCGCTGTTCGTCGCCTTCGGCGGCCAGTTCAACGCGACGCTCATCGCGGCGATCCTGCTGATCATCGGCTACTCCATCAACGACACCATCGTCGTCTTCGACCGTATCCGCGAGGAACTCCAGGCCAATCCGGGCCGCGAGCTCCGCGACGTGATCCACTTCGCCATCAACCGCACGCTTTCCCGTACGACGCTCACCGCCGCCACGGTCTTCCTCTGCGCCGTCGCCCTCTGGGCCTTCGGCGCCGGCGACGTCCGTCTCTACGGCGAGATATTCATCTACGGCGTGCTGACCGGCACCTTCTCCTCGATCTTCATCGCGAGCCCCGTCTTCTACTGGTGGCACAAGGGCGATCGTAAGGGCGTAGACGCCGCGGAACTCCCGCGCACCTACTCCTGGGAGGCTGGCTCCGAAAAGGACGCCTAAGGCGTACGCAAGACATGGCCGCCTGGTCTCACCGGGCAGCGGACGTCGGGCTCGCCCGTCGGATCGCTGCTTCGCTGGGGGTTAGCGAACCCCTGGCCGCCGTCCTCGCCCGTTCCTTCGCGGACGAGGCCGAGGCGGAGCGTCATCTCCGCCCGCAGCTCGCCCACGTCTCCGATCCGTTCGCGGTCGGCGGCCTGCGCGAGGCCGCGGAGCGTCTCGTGTCCGCCGCCGCCAAGGGCGAGCGGATCGCCATCCTCGGCGACTACGACGTCGACGGGGTCTCGAGCACCGCGATGCTCGTCCACTTCCTCCGCCGTCTCGGCGCCAAGCCGGAGTATTTCGTGCCGCGCCGCCTGGAGGAGGGCTACGGCCTCTCGATGGCCGCGCTCGAACGCGTGCTCGCCGAGGCGAAGCCGCAGCTCTTCGTCGCCCTCGACTGCGGCACGAATTCCAAGCCCGAGGTCGAACGCCTGCGGGCCGAAGGCGTCGACGTCATCGTCGTCGACCACCACGTCGCGAAGGAATCCCGCGTCACCTGCACGCTCGTCAACCCGCGCGTCAACGACGCCGAGGACGCCCCGTGGCAGACGCTCTGCACCGCCGGACTTGTCTTCAAGCTCGTCCACGGCGTGCTGAAGGTCCTCCGCCTCGCCGGCGACGAGCGCGGTACTTCCATCGCGGTGAAGGACTATCTCGACCTGGCTGCCCTGGGCACCATCGCCGACCTGGTCCCGCTGCGCACGGAGAACCGCATCCTCGCCGCCCACGGCCTCAAGGCCCTCGGGGAAGCCCGTCGTCAGGGCCTGCGCGCCCTCATCGCCGTCAGCGGCATGGAGCCGGGCGGGGTGCTGTCTTCGGTCGATGTGTCGTATCGCATCGGTCCCCGCATCAACGCGAGCGGCCGCCTCGCCGATGCTTCGCTCCCGTTGCGCCTCCTGCTCTCCGACGATCCGGCCGACTGCCTGCGCGACGCCGCGCAGCTCGACGCCATCAACCGCGAGCGTCAGGAGATCGACAAGAAGGTCACCGAAGAAGCCATGGCCCAGGCCAAGGCGATGGGCGATCTTGCCGGTTACGTCGTCCACGGCGACTGGCATCCCGGGGTGGTGGGCATCGCGGCGGGTAAGATCTGCCGCGCGCTCGACCGGCCGGTCATCGTCCTCGGCAAGGAAGGGGAGAGCGCCAAGGGCTCCGGCCGCAGCGTGCCGGGCACCAACCTCGTCGAAGCCCTCGGCGCGTGCGCCGACCTGCTGAAGACCTACGGCGGGCACCCGATGGCCGTGGGCGTCTCGCTCGATGTCACCGCGGTCGAAGCCTTCCGTGCCCGGTTCGCCGAAGCCATCCGGGCCCAGCGTCTCGCCGGCGCCGTCCAGGCGGACGGACGTGACCTCGACATCGCGCACTGGATCCGTCCGGCCGACGTGACGGACCAGCTGCTCGATGACCTCGACCTGCTGCAGCCTTACGGCGAAGGGAATCCTGAGCCGGTCTTCGGCTTCAAGGGCTTCGTCTTCGACCGTCCGCCTTCGCCTTTCGGCGAAGGGAATTTCCGGCATCAGGTGCCGCTCAGCGGAGGCCGTCGTCTGAACTTCGTCGCCTGGCGCATGGCCGACCGGATTCCCGAGCTCGGCAAGCCGGTCGAACTGGCGGTCAAGCTGCAGTGGAACCGCTGGCAGGGACGACGCACGCCGCAGGCCGAGATCCTGGACTGGCGCTACGGCTCCTGATCACTTGCCTCCCTTGGGCCCGACAGGGGTCGGCCCTTGGGGTTTGGTCGGAGCAGGGCGATCCTCGATATCCTTGATGAGAACCCGCCCCGCCGCTCCGGCTACGGGCAGCACCAGGTACAGCTTGCGGGTCTTCTCCATGTGAAACACGCGGCTGGAGAAGGCCAGTGATTCTTCGCCGTCTATCTTGGTGGTCAGCTGAAGGTCGTAATAGTCGTTGTTAGGCGCGCCCGGACGCAGGACTTTCTCCGTGTTGGGGCTGATCAGGTAGGCGCCGGAGGGCGTCTTCACCGTGACGGGAAAGGGAGCGAGGTTGAAGTATCGGTTGCTGCCGGGCGGGAAAGAGCCCGGCGGATCGTTGAGCATCGTGATCCCGTTCCCTTTGCCGGGCGTCACCAGCAGGATCAGGTTCAGGCGGCCGGCGTTCGTCGGCAGGTCGACCCATGCCAGCGGCGGCTTGCCCGAAGGGACGTATTGCAGGGTGCGCGTGCGGCCTTTCACGCCTCGGGCAGGACGTTCGTCGTCGGGTTTTTCTTCCGCCGGGACGGGGTTTGTCTTCGTCGTGACTTCCTTGGCCTGCGCTTCGATGAGTTCGAGACGGGAAGGGCCACGGTAGGAGAATTCGTCAGAAAGCATGTCGGTCGGGATGACGATCCCGGTCGTCTGTTTTCCGTTCGAAACACCGATGCCCAGGAGCGGCCTGGTCATCGAGACGAACTTGATCCGGGCCTCGACGATAGGTGGGTCGGCCGCCACGGCCGTGACGCTTGCCATCAGGAAAGCGAAGGCCGCGAGGATTTTAAAGTTCATCATGCTTGAGCCAGCGCATCGAAACCACCTTGAACCTTCTTCCCAGCAGTTGGTTGACGGGAGTCAGGTTGGTGCTGAGCGCGGGCGACGTGCCCGCCACGCCTGTGACCGGGAGAGGGCGGGGTGCGCTGTTGCCTGTTTCCGGTGCGTTCGTCGGATCGATGAATTCGGGGACGCGTTGGACCACGGCTTCGAGCCAGGCGAAGCCGGCTTGCCCGTCAGGCTGGCTGGCGTCCGCGTAGCAACGCAGGGTGAAGGTGTCGGAGCGGCTCGTCAGGGCTGAACCCAGGCTTTGCAGGAGGTCGGATTGGAGCAGGTTGCCCGGAGCGCCCAAGGCGGTGTGGGTGCGGCTCACGCCGCCTGCGGGGTTGATTTCGATGTTTTCGGGCGACGGGAAGAAGCCGGCGGTCGCGGTGGTCAGGGATGCCTCGGTGAGCCTGCGGTCGGCGGCGTCGGCCACCAACCTGTCGCTGATGCTCGCGCCGTAGCTCTGGTCCGCGCGCAAGATGGCTGACTGGAGCGCGCCGCAACGGTTGGCCCAGGTCTCGGGGGAGAGGAATCGGTTGATGAATTCGGAGAGGCCGAGGTAAGGCGTGGCCGGTCGGGTGAGTCCGGCGAAGAGCCGGGTCCCGGGAGGATTCGTGAGGTCGCGTTCGGTGCGGACCTGCACGGCGAAGCGGGCTTTGTTCTCGGCCACGATCGCTTTGGCAAGGGCGGCGATCTGGTCGTCGGTGAGGTTGGCGAAGCCAGACCAGTTCGACGGGTCGTTGAGGTTGCTGCTGGCGGCCGGGCTGGCCTCTTTGTTCAAGGTGCGAGGGAATCGGGCGTTGCTCTTGGAGTCGGGTGAGTTCTCTCCGATGCCGGCCAAGGCGAACTTCTTGGCGGAGCCGAGGAAAGCCTGCCAGGCCGTCACGGACGTGGAGTTGACGTTGAAGGCGCCCCGGTTGAGCAGGACTGCGGCAGACCGGCGGTAGTCAGCCAGGGCCGCCGCCGTCGCGGTCCGATCCGCTGTCGCGAAGTCGCAGGAGAACCTTGGGTTGTCCAGCGGGATGCCGGCGAAGACGAAGTCCTCGATCACCTTCGTCAGGGACTTGGCCTCATTCGGATCGGTCACGGAACTCGTGGCGCCGAGGGCCGAAGGAGCGGGGGAGGTCGCCGGCAGGTCTCCCGTTTCTCCGGTCTTCATCCAAGGAGCGAGGCTGGACAGGAAATAGCTGTCCCAAAGGGCGCTGTTCAGCAGGTAGCTCTGGTCGAATTCCGTCCAGTTCGGCCCGTTGGACTGCACGGCTTTCTGCGCGTTCACGAGGGGCGTCGCGAAGCTGTTCCCGATGCTCAGCAGGGGCTGCTGGTCGCGGACGCCGAAATTGGCGTGCGCATATTGCGCCAGGCTGGTCGGCTGAACGATCGGCACTTCGGTGAGGACCACCCTAGGTGAGCCCAGGCTTCCCGCCGAGTTGCCTCCGAAGGCGAGCCTGCCGCTGTCGGCGTTGGCGAGCACGTTGAGCCAGGTGCCGTTGCGCACGGTGAGCTGGTAGCTCGGGGAGGCGCCTTTGGCGCCGGCGTCCGTTCCGGAGCCGATACGTCCGGAGGCGCTCGCCCGCTGGGTCGCGGCAAGGGGGTTGGAGTGGGTGAACGTCGGGAACGGCGCATCGGCCGCATCGGCCTGCTTGGCCGAGATGTCGATGACCGAGATGAGGTCCGGTTCAAGGGGCGGCGAAGTCGGGGTGGGGTAAGGGTTGCGTCCGTCGTAGTAAGGGGAGGGACGGGGGTATTTGTCTTGTACGTGCCGCCAGCTGGCGAAGAACTTCTCACCGGGGCTCGGATACTTGGCCGCGGTGATGTCATTGACGACCACCTCGCTCACTTCGCTGCTCCGGTAGAAGAAGTCGTTCTTGTCGGAGTTGCCGGGAGAGCTGTCCAGTTTCAGCTGGTCGCCGGGCCAGGCGGCTACCGCATGGCGCATGCGCAACCGGTTGCCCGGGATGATCTCGAAGGCGATGGGCGAGTTGAGGTCGAAGGTTTCGGTCGCCGCATCGCCGAAGCCCCAATCCCAGACGTTGTCGCGGAAGCCGCCGCGGGTGTCGTAGGTGTTGTCGAGGACGACGGACTTGGTCCACTCGCCGATGACCGGTTCGCAGGAGAAGACGCGCAGTTCGCCGGGTTCGAGCGTGATGGTCGTGGCCTTGTCCTTGGTCAGGTAGAGGCGGAAGGTATCCTCGTCATCGCTCTTGTTGTCCTGGAGGTTGAAGAAGCGGGAGAGCGGGGTCTCGTAGACGTAAGGCTCGCTCGAGCCCGCCGCGTATTGCTTGAAGCGGAAGAGCCAGCCATCGAGTTCCGAGAATGAAATGGCGGCGGCGTAGGGCGTGCTGTTTCCGTTAGCGGTGCCGCTGCCTGGTCGCCAGGTCATCCTGACGTTGTAGGGGTTGTGGACGACCACGATGGGCGTGATGTTCAGGCGGATGTCCACCCACTCCTCCTGGTACCAGACGAGGGTCTTGCCGATGCGGACGGATTTCCAGACGAACCATTGCATCTTGTTCACGCTGAAAGCGAGCGAGACACGCTGCACGTAAGGGGTCGCCGACACGTTGAGCGGACGCGTGACTATCCGGCCGGAGTCGCCGTTGAGCAGGTCGCTGGCGTTAGGATCGATGGGGGTGGGGAGGTCGCCGTTGTACACGTCGGAGTAACCGTAGATGCGGTTCCGGATGCCGTTGTTGGGCAGTCCGCTGTCGGCGGGCGGACCGTTGGGGTGGGCGGCGGCGACGTTGGGCCAGAGAGGACGGGCGATGAGCGCGGGTATCCCGGTCGCGCGGGGCGTGCTGCCGCCGGCTGTCCAGCCCAGCTGCCGGTACATCCGGTGATAGTCACGCAGGGCCCACCAGGTCGGTCCGCGCACGTTGCCCCCGGCCGTGGTGCGGCCGAAGATCGGCGTCGCTTGCGCGGTGCGGCCCCCGTTGTCGTTCAGGACCGGCATCAGCGCCGCTTCCGTGCCGCGTTCGGTGCGTGTCGCCGCTGCCCCCGCCGCTCCGCCGCCGAACTCGGTTGCGGCGAAGCGAGCGTCGTCGAGCTCGAATGCGAGGGAGAGGTCGCGTTTGAGCCCGCCTTGCACCGGGTCCGCCAGGACGCCCGCGGAGGTGAGGCTTACGTCATGGTAGAAACGGCGGAAGTCGAAGCCGGGGGTTCCGGGCGGGTTGCCGAAGCCGGCCAGCGGGAATTCGGACAGACGGTTAATCTGGTCCAGTTTTTCCTGTCCGGGCAGGTCCTTGAGCAGGCCTTGGGTGACCGGGCTGCGCAGGGAGATCAGCTGCTCTGCCGACTGCGGATCCTTCGAGCGGTTGTCGCGGAGATTGGGTCGGGCTTTGACGCCTTCGTCGCCGATCCAGTAGGCGTAGCTGCCGGCGATGTCGTCATCCGGCAACGTGACCTTAGGCAGCGTCACGTAGCCGCTGGGTTCGTCTCCGGACTGATCCAAGGCGCTGCCGCGACCGACGAGCGTGACGAGATTCGACGCGCTTAGGCCCGCAGGGGCCGATTGCCAGGGCGCCCAATAGCCCGCAGGATAATCCGGATTGGCCGAGGTCTGGAAGAGCGAGACGCTCTGGGTGCCGGCGGGCTGGTCTCCGCGGCCTGATACCAGCCAGGCAGGAGGGAGGTCGGGCAAGTCCGTGCGCCACACGCCGGTCCACATCGGGTTACGCAGTCCCGCGGCGCTGGCGGTTGGCTGCGTGATGTCAGCGCGCGCGGTCGATCGTCGGTCAGGGCCCGCTTCCTGCTGCAGGTGACCCAAGGCGAGGCGCATCGAGGCCAGGCCGTTCAGGCGGGCGCGTGTGGCAAGCTGCTGGTTTTGCGCCGCGCGAGACTCGATGTTGACGAAGGCGGACAGCGTCAGCATGAGGAGAACGACGCTGGCCATCACCGTGAGGGAAAGTATCAGGCTGAAACCGCGGCTATGTTGGGTGCGTTGTTTCATCCAAGCTTAGCTGAGCTGCATAGGTATTATTACCCACGCTTCTGAGCCGTGCAAGTGCTTAGCGATGTTCTGGCGGCTTAAAACATGTTAAGATAACCTTGTTTAAACGCATTTAAATAGGGCTTTTCTCTCCAATGGAGGGGGCTAAAGTCGGGGTTGTCATGAAAACCCCGCTACTCGCCTTGGTGTTCGCTTCTTCCGCTCTTTTCGCCGCTGCTACGGGCGGAGGTAACCCGCCCACCGTTCCGCCCACCGTGGGCAAGCCTGGCTGCAACAAGAGCGGAGATCAAAAGAAGCCGGAACCTAAGAAGCC